>Ga0157363_1000494_pt1 | contig 30154 bp, 20 predicted proteins | sample AttsexASBM1_FD_111477 | JGI IMG/M metagenome (GOLD analysis project Ga0157363, IMG submission 111477) | Fungus gardens microbial communities from leaf cutter ant in Ribeirão Preto, State of São Paulo, Brazil - Atta sexdens ASBM1 | ecosystem: Host-associated > Fungi > Mycelium > Unclassified ... | reverse complement strand
TTGATTAAACGCACTACTGATGTATATTATAACCATTAATTAAACTGATTGTAAGTATATAATGCAATTTTGAATTATAAGATACATATTTTGTCTAACAGCACAATAAAATATATTAAATATTTCACGGTTTAACCGGTTTCTATGTTTATAATAAACGCATATCTCTACATCAATTTGTGTATGATAGCTGTAATCAGTGCATTAATGTGGCCATTCGTTATTAATCAAAGATCTTAGATTATAATTTATGATACGTATCCTAAAAAAGCACTACGATTCCAAGCTGATGTTAAAGAGATAACCGCGTCGCGCGACACGATGTCATTAACCGCAAATCTAGAATGATTTGTGATAATCGCGAACGATATTACCGATAATGCCGTCACTTTCCGTCCGAAAAATATATCTCACATATATCACAGACGCACTGACACATGATTAACATGCGAAGAATGAAAGCACGAGTCAATGAGCGGCGATGAACACTGACCAGAATTAATCGCATTTTTTCGACCAGGGTGGCCCACCGTGTGAAAAGGATGGCAACGACCACCGTCTTTTTTTACGATTCGTCACTCTTCTGACGGATTCATCATGACATACGTGGCTTTTATAGCGAATGTTCTTCTGCCTAGATATTCTAGACATACAGATTTTGAGGAGGGGTACAAGAGAGTTACGGTGCTATATGGGGGTCCCAACTCTGCATGTACATCTTCAGTTGAGAGGGGATTCATGCTTCATAGCGAATGTGGGGTAACAAAGCAGTAGAACGAAACGTAATGCAATTCAATGAATTTTAATAGGAGGTACCCTTTTTTGCGAATTTTTTGGGAATATAAAAATTTATTTACTTCTTTTATATACAATCAATTAAAAATTATGTGCTCAATATAAAGTATGTACGTGTTAGAAACTTTTTTCAAAGAATTTCTTTGTAAAAAAACTTATATAAAAACTTTATACAAGTTCTAACATGTGTATTTATGTTGATCATATAATTTTTAATTGATGTATATAAAAGAAGTAAAGAGATTTTTATATTCCAAAAAAAGCCATAAAAAGGATATCTCTTTTTAAAATTCATTGAATCTTATTAAAAATCTCGGAAACGTTTCTTTGGAAGATTTATTAGTAAGGCTGATTAATCCGAAATCGGACTAAATCTCCCTTCTGTAATTATTGGTTAAATTTGTCTGAAGTATAATGAGAGCGAACATCACTGGCGGACATAAGCGCTCATATATAACCGGTCAGTGTCCGATGACATGCGACGTATAACCGGTAATGACTTTCTCGTTAATTATTACCGGAGTCTTTTAAGCGATCGCAACTGTGAGGGAGAATGGACTTTCTCGTTACATTGTTTGTCTCGAAGAAAGCAATATTACTTCTACGCGTTAAAACAATTTTCTCAAGAAACTTTTTATCTTCAACTTCTTGGGATAATAAATAAATACCTATTATCCCATGAAGTGTAATCGTAACTTCGAGAACAGTCTACAACTTGTTGAGCAACGTAATCAACGATACATGCTTCAATCATGTGCGAATAGAATTAACGCCGACGTCTCGCAGTGCAAATCGTATACAAAAAAACGACCATCTCCATTCCGACCATCTCCGTTCCCAGATCTCGTGATGAGGAGGAGACGGAGAAAAGCCTTTCTCTGATATCGGCGCGGCGTCTCACGACGCAGCAACACGGAAAAGCGCGGTTTCGTAATTCACGTGAGAACAATTTCGCCTGTGCCAGGTTCGCGCGCTCACGTTCGCGTTTACCACCTGCGGAGTCTCACTCTGACTTTCTTCCTCAGGGTTACTGTCGCTCCTGCGAAAAGCAAGCAACATGACTGCCTTTCACTGACGGCATGTTCCTCCAGAGCAGGAGATGCGTCAGTTGCGTCGACGTGAGACGATCAGGAAGCAAAACCGCGATTATCCGGTATAGGTGTTCTGTAATCGACGATACGATATTGTATGAACGATTGTGTAAATAATCAGATAATAATTTCACATGAAAGAACAAATCAAAAGGAAATTCTTCTAATTGTGAGAAAGTCAATTAGTCAAATAAATTAAATTAAATTAGAAAATAGCCAAACTGATAGAAATATTCATTTCTTCTTACACACACAATTGTCTCGTGAGACTAATTTTAATTTGGAACACCAGCACGCAAGGAGTATCTTCGATTTTTTTTGTTTTTTTTTTCGTCATGCAGGAGAGACGCGATGAAGCGAGAAACTGTGAGAGTCATTACCCGGGCCGCATGACGGGATTACTTTGACTTTCTTCCGATACGATGTCAGTAGCAGCTGTCTTTTCGATTTTTTTGTCTTCAAGAAGATAATCGATTTGGTTACTTTCACTGTGTCTCGAGAACACGTGGCAGACTGTACGATTGGGACGAGTTTCAAGTGTGTTGTCCAATTTGTTTAAAGCCCATTAAAATACATAGAGCCGATGATAAGCGAACATAAATATTGAACGGTAATTTTTCATCAAATACGACAGCATGAATTCCCGATACATCAATTCTCTCCAAAAACTCCAAGGAATTGAAGAAAAAGAAAAAATGCGCCAGCTATACAAAAAGCCTTTGATTTAATTGGCATTTATTAAATAACAAATCTTCAATTTGTCATTTAGCATTTTTCTTTCTCTTTCCGTATATTTTTGCGGTACATTATTGCAAGGAAAATTTACAAAGCCGGCATCACGGTACGTCCGCTTTCTTTCCGCATTTATACACAGTAGTAATCATTGCAAGCCATTTGCACGATAGTGAGGATAATTTAAGGTTGCATTCATTACGGATGAAGTAGCAGCCGACTTATATTAATTGAGATTTACTTCGAGATCATCTTCGTGAGTGATTTTCGCCGACAAAGAGGTCGATGTTCCTTGAGATCACGTCAAAGATTTCACCTCTTCGCTACTCGCAAAGTTTCCGCTCATTCTGTATGTATATAAAAACATATAAAATATTATCACGCGGGCATTGCCACATCGTCATCGCGTATAATTTATTAGTACTAGACTCAAGATATAATTTATCAATACTAAAATCCACGCGTCCTTTCTTACGTGGCAACGAAGAAAAGTCCATGTCGTATTCTGTATTATAATAAAAATAAAAAAAAAATATTCTGTCACCAGGAAGTACAGCTTAGGTACTTTGCCTCATTCGAAATCCATTAACAGTTTTCCTGCGGGCGATTCTGCTGGCACGTTGCACAACTCGATCGTCCACATCGTTACGTACGAACGTTTCGCATTATTCGTGCAGATATTATATACATATACAACATGTTGTATTGGATTGTCGATTGCACGCAAACTTGGGCTAGATCAAGACTTTCAGGCTTTCCTGACCAGCGGTCGATTGTCGCAATTCTTCAGAGTACATAGATAATCGTGAAGTGACTTCATAATAGCGCTCGTGTATCACATCTCTCTGATGCCAACGAGTCGCAATCGCGTTATGTCAAAAGGAAAGTTACATAGGTTGTAACGAAAGGGCGATATTAGCGCCATCCAACTGTAGCCCAATGAGGTCGCATTAACGATTGTCTTACATTAAGATTTTCCGGGCGATAAAACATAGAGATATATAATCGCGTTAATTGCGACCATTTCTCTGATCATAATGATGGTGGAAGAAGAGTTCTCCTCTTCCGGCGATTCGCGACGTCGTGCATTTCGCATACTCACTCATGCGTGCGACATGGCTAATATTTAGCCTCATCTAGGAAGTCTATAATATAGGAAGATATATTGTGTGTGTGTGTATATATATATATATATATATATATTATATAATTTACATATATTATATTATACATACAATATATGGGATATCTCAACTCAAAACTCACAATAAGTATTCTAAAGATCTCTTTGTAACATTTTAAGACAAAAAGTCTAATACAAAAATGCCAAGGCTAATTTCCTCTGATATTTTATACAATTTTTTTGATAATAACAAAATTTAATCCCTTCACTCATCATTTTATCATCTCTGAATAAAATTCTAGCCCTGTCATTCGTAATTTTCAAATTCTTTCCATTTTGTGTGTGTGAAACTATCATAGTGTTTTTGTATTGAAACTTTTTGTCTTAAAGTGTTACAAAGAATCTGTCTTAAAAATATTTATTTACAGTTTTGTGACACCCTGTATATATAATAACATATATTTAACATAATATATATTTATACGTAAAACAGCTTTGCGATTTTCGCGCCGCGAGAACTCCATCCCGTTCTCAAGTCGTAAAACAGACACATCCAATAGACTGCCACACTGTACGAGCATACGTATTTCTGGCGAATTTTAATAGTTTGTTTATTCTCACAAGTCAGATACAGATTGGGCCGGATACGTATCTTCGCGAAAAGCCTTCTGGTACATCGCGAGATGAGACGCGCGAGGCCACCAGCTACAAACAGAGCCGTCTGATAGGACAAGCGGAACAACATGGTGCATTAATTAACGTTATCTATTATTAATTTGCATAATGGAAGCTATGAGCGTTTCCCGTAACGATCTGCCGACATTGAGGACCAAACTTCTTCCGGAGGAATGAACGATTGTTGATCGAGCCATTGATCGAGCTTCTCATTATCATGCCTCTCTTTCTCTCATATCTATACATCCTGCCGCGCCGGCCATTATTTCCATTATCTCTTTATTACCTGGATTCGGCCATACGGAACATCCACTAGTTGATGAATCTGCCTAATTACTTTGATAGCGCTTGATATTTAATTAGGCCATTAACGAGCCAGTTTCATTGCGCCGAGAAACCCACGAGGTTTTTTTCTCGGTTGAATAGATTTCCTTCTTTCTCTCTGATCGAATAAAAAAATTACGTACGCGCGCGACGTACAGATTTCATTCGCGTTTTACTGTAAGTTACCACGTAACTACGATGTTAAACCATGCAAACGGTTGTTCTGAATAAACAGATGGACTACGCAAGGCACAATGCGTAGTCCATGTTATATCCGCACGTTCCCGATTTCGACAGAATCGAGAGAGACTACGCAGCTTTTCATGCCTCGCTGATAATTTCCGGAGTAGTAATAGATCGAACAACCTGTCAGGAATACTATACAGACAGGAGCGCGTGCGTTTGGCGAAGCACGTGGGGCGAATATCAATTAAGTAGTACATTTGACAGACGCGTGCGTGTGGTTCGTGAAAACACGCGAATGGATTGAACCTCTTTCAAAAGTCCCTCTGAGAATGGAAAAGAATTTCTCGCAATGAAAGACTTAATTAGGCTTCCGTGCGAATTCGATCATTTCACTTATCCTTTTCTCTCTATCTTTTTTTTTTTAATTAAGAGAAATGATCCTATTTTCTCAAGCCGCATTCATAACCCATTCTTATGATCGGTTATCTTCAGATCTTAAGTAATGTCTTAAGATGTACGACTCTTTGATTGGTTCATTTTAAGATTTGTGTTTAAAATAATCTAAATACAAGAATTGATGATGAATATCGCCTATAATTGGCTTACATCTTAAAACTGTACTTAAGATAATCTCAAATATAAGAAATCAAAAATCAATTATTAACTGGACTTACTCAAGGAATATACAAAAGTCAACAAAAAATTAAAATGACTTTATTTTGAACAATAAATAATAAGAAGAGGCTACAAACCAAATTTTTATGTATTTCAAATTCTTAGAACATACGTTTCGACTTTATTATTAGATCCTCAGTGTAAAGAAATTAAACGCAAATTTGACAAAATTAATAAAACGGTTAAAATTTTTTTTTATTCTTATTATCAATAAACAGTCCATTTTGTAGCTAGAAATTATTACTTTGACTTTCATAATATCAAAATAAAATTATTTATATTAGGTGTAGTAAAAAGAAATTCATTATTTTTGCATAAAATTGAATGGAAAAATAATGGATTTCTTTTTACTACACCTAATATTTTCTTTGACTTGGTTCAAAATAAAGTTATTTATGTTTTCTCTTGATTTGTTTCTTAAGTAATGCTTAAATTATTTCATGAATTTGTATACAGTGAAAACAAAAAGTATTCGTACAAGGAAATTTGTTGAAAATAAACATTAATTAGCAATTTTATACATGAATACATTCTGTTCTAATATAAACAAACGAGCTTCGCATGTATTCCTGATTTTAGATGCTAAATTTCTCGTCTGTTTACTTTAGAATTTTTAAACATTCAAACAATACAATTTTTAATTTTCGCTTATTTTTCAGGTGATATATTTTGTATAGTTAATACATATCATTTTGATATATAATTTTAAGAAACATACAGTCTATTTTATTCTTTAACAAATTGTTAATTATTCAACAAGAAATGATCGTTAATTAAATGTCGAATTGGTGTTAAAATCATCAAATTTACATCGATTCGATGACTCATTTCTCGCTGAATAATATTTACTTTTTAAAAATAAAGTTTTTTTAAAAAATATTTTCTTTGTAAATACTTTTTGTACTCACTGTACTTATATTACTTACTCAATTCTGTAAACCACGAACCAAAATTTGTTTAAGTCTTGAAATGTAATGAACAGAACTAGAATCGTAATATTAAATTGACAAACAATTTAATAATTTTAATAAGCATCTTATGAGAATATTAATATTTTATAATTTTATGCTATAATAAGAATCTTTAAAAATTAAATAATTTATTGTAAAAAATATATTACCTCAATCTGGATTTTCTCTCTCTTGCTTTTTTTTTCTTTTGTAATGATATAAAATCTAACGAGTTTATACTATTGCTTTCTTCGTGGGCGCGATACAACCGCTTTATTGCCCGGAAATTATCAGAAAAAAAATTCTTGTCTAGGCGTTCTCTCGACGCACAATTTTCCGAGTGTCGTTAAAGCCCAAGCAAGGAAAATCAATTTGGATCGACGACTTTGTGAACAGCAACCGGATAATCAAATTAGTAAAGGAGAGAATGTGTCTCCTCTTTTTCACTTGCTTTGTGTTTTCTCGTTTCGTTGCACATCTTGTGTTTTTTCTTCGATCTTTCTCTTTTTTCTTTTCTTTACTTTTTTCTTCTTTTTTCTTTTTATCGTCGCGTACGGCCAAATGCTTGAACGATGACGGCGCTACTTTCTCCTTCGTAACTATTTTCCGTGATCGATGCTTATGTACCATAAGCAGAATGTTAAATCTTTCTATCGATACTAAACCAGTGAGTTACGTCGCTATTAGAGATAGGATCAACTTTAATGCTTGTATATATAATATGTGTGAATCTCTCAATTCAATATCTATAGATATCACTTAAGTGGAGTACCTTTTAAGCGAATGCGTTTTACTCAAAAGCAAGGCAATCAAATACATATAGCATCTAATACTGAGAATAACAGAACACATTTAATATATTAAAGACTTTCATGAGCATTTTGAAACATGACTTGGTCTCTTTTCTGTTCTTGCACTAGATTGCACTAGAACTCTCTTTCTCGCTTTCGACAAATATCAAATCTATTTCATTTTAAGTTCCAAAAATGTACATTCACATGATATTTCCATCTAAATAACTTTACTGGTTTAACTGATTCAGCCACAGAAAACAACCCAAAAGCTGAAGATAGAGAATCAAAACAATAGAAAAAACAAAAATGAATTTTTTACGAAAATTTCTATATTTATTTTGATATAAATAAAAAAATAAAAGAAGAAGATCATTTTAATAATGTTTAAATTTGTGACATTTTCTTCAACCAATAATGGCTGTGTTTCAAATTTACTGCCAGCACTGAAAATGCTATAATTTACGTTACGTGCACTATAGATTTTCAGTCCTGGCAGTTAATTCTGGAATACAATCAATGTATCCCCAAAGTATAACACTTTCTACTTAAAAACTAACTGTGATTTTTATACAGAAATATATAATTTAATATAACATAAAATTTATAACATAAAATCACTAAATAATAATAAATTATTCTTTGTAATGTTTATAAAAATTTACGCTTTTATTACAATTCTCTATAAAGTGTAGTGTTGAATATTGTAAATAGAGAAACTGATCGCAGTCTATTATTTGTTACAAATCGATAAATATAGTAAAGCTTACAATGAAAGATATAGACGTACGACTTATATGCGCTTTTGTCCAAAGATTAACTGAAGATAACTGATAATAAAATCAGAAGGAAGGAAACATTGAGAACGAAGTTCTTATTTTATTTTATCAATGGAATGTGACTGATATAAATTGTATGATTTGCGATAAACAAAAGACTATAAAATTGTATACATTACTGTAGCAGTTTTAGTTTTCGAAAAGTTTCACTGCATGAAACAAGACGATGCGAGTTCCACTTGTTTATACTTTCGCCGTGTTGTGCTTTGTTTCTGGCAGCATTGGTAAGATTCTACACTTCATCCTGAGAATATCCCAAATTGTCCCATATTGACAAAGCGATCTCATGGATATCCCGGATGGGATATCCAAAGAAAATATCATATAAAACATCATAAGATATCCTAAAGAAAATAGGTAAAATAGGGCAATAGAAGTCAGGCGCGGTAATTGTTGCGCAAAACAAATAATATGAATACAACATAAAAGTCTTTATTAAATAACCGCTTACATATATCGGCTCATTTTTAAGCCATCTTCAGAGACAAATTAATTTTATAATTACAATACCTACAAACTAATTCATTCCAGTATTGTAAGATATCCTATTAATATCTTAAAATATCTTACCATATTCAAATCCTTCCATCACATAATACAATTCTCCAAATGTCCTAAGGATGTTCAGAATACAGCAAAGGTTTACAGTTGGAGAGTGTCTGAAGTAAAAGAGAAGTAAGGAATTAGAGAAGTAAGGAATGTCATAGTTATTTTGGACACAAACGATACGACGTACTGCATACCAATTAAGATATATCTCATATGAAATTTACAAAGATTTTTATTATACTAAATGTTATACTGTATTCGAAACATTACCCGGTGTTCCCATGTATCATCTTATCCTTGTTTAACATGGATGAATAACAAGAACAAAAGAGGTACTCGGATAATATTTCCGAACGTAGCCTAAGAATATATAAATTACAAGATCTGACATTTATTATTTCCAATTAATCTTTAATTTCATTATATAATAATGGGACAATAATATATATACATATTTCTCATTTCCGTATATTCTAAAACATTTCCCTTTTATTTTAGATAACACATATTTTAATCACACACACACGCGCGCGCACACACATACACACATACACACACACATATACATATACTTGTGATATCTTATGGAAATCCTTGGACATCTCTAGGATAAAGTGTGCTGTGACGTGGGATGATATCAGTGAAGAATAAAAAAGTCAGAGCCTACATTGTTCGGATGCACAGAAAACTCTTTATTTTCTTGTGAATATAACAAAATGAATAAAATAAACGTTTCGATCCTTCAATTCGGATTCTTATCAATATAATATTCGTGTTCTTATCCTGGGATGAGTTAATCTTCGGTCTAATAAATTTTCACACAGTTACATTCACATTACACGATAATGTAGCAAAGTATAAACATATAATTAATGGCAAGCTGATGTCAATAATAGATTTTGTAACAGTTAAAATCCTATTTTTGAAAATAGATTTCTTGGAAATATGTGAGTTTATGAAACACATTACTTGTATATATACCTACTTTTTAAATCATTAAGAGAAAAAAAATTTATTTTTTGTTAAAGTGAATTTTAGTGCTTAAATATTTTAAAATAAATTCATATATATATATATATATATATATATATATATATATTCATATTTATTTATTTCTTAATCTATTCTCTTAATTGATTTATTCTCGGTTCAATACGAATTATAATTGTCTATTTTTTAGATTTATAAAAATTTAGATAGTCATCTAACAAACAATTATTTCTTGAATAAAAATAACAAAGATATTTTATCTTATGAACATGTCTAAAAGCTATAACACACAAAAGAACATGAGGCAGTAACGCGTACGCAATGAGACAATCAGCCAATTATAATAGAGACATAATACATAAGGTAACAGCAAATTAAAAAAAATTAATTTATTTACGTTTAACTACTGAAGTTTTTTATGTCATATTAAAACTTATTGAAAAGTTACAATACATTTTAAAATATATTGTTGTTTGTATACATTTTCTTTAAATCTCTATCTCTATCTCTAATAAAAATATAACAATGTAATATTCAGTGATCTTGAAAGATAAAAAATTAATCACTTAATTAATATCATTGATCTGAAAGATAAAGAATTAATTGATCGCTTGATTAATATTGTGTGATAAATTAGGTTCACATTGATAAGAGTAATTAAAAGTGAGTATAACTTCAAACTTTAGTTTTTTATTGAAACATATAATATAGATAATACTAATAATACTTTTCCTTAACTCTCTTTTATCCGAATAAGGTATTTTTGGAATACGTTTATCAAATATATTTTCTTCTTCCTTAAACTCTTAGAACGTAGTGGCATGGATTAGGCTTAAATTTTAAGCATTCGCTGCATATTTTTATTCGTTGCGAGAAAAAGTTTACCGAATTTTGATGCAAGTAAACGTCAAAGTACTCAACCGTTGCATTTCTAACTTTTACCATAGTGACGCGGGAACGTTTATTTTACGATTTCTTTTAAAACTTTGCAAATTTACCTAGGTCTTCGCTTGACAAATATATGCCGTTTCAGCTACTCGTCTTCGCATCGCTGACTTTCGAATCATTGACAATTGAATCGATTAATAGCTGAGATGCTTCATTGTGAAGATCGGTGCGGAAAATTAATATGTTAATAATTTCCAATCTAATATATCGCAAATATTATATCATGTATTTAAATGAGAAAATTATCCTCTATAGTTTATGTACGTTTTTTTGAAAGATGACTAATACATATTGTACTATTATCCCTTAACTTTGAATCTTTTTTTAAATGAAAAATTATGAAAGAAAAAAAATAAAAGATGTTGACATAATTATTTATTTACCTTTATTAATAATTAAAAATTTTCTGACAAAAGGAAAAAAAGGGTTCGGTCATGGAGAACAAGAATGGAATTATGTTCAAGTGCGCCCCAACGCTAATATGTTCTGGTGGCTTTATTATACTACGGCAAAGGTTAATTCATATTACAACAAACCCTTACTCATCTGGTTGCAAGGTGGACCAGGCGGATCCTCAACGAGTTATGGAAATTTCGAGGAATTAGGTCCTCTCGATGTGAACTTGAATCCGAGGAATTATACTTGGGTATTAAATTATGTGAAAGTAGAATAGATTTTCAAAATCAAACACTACAATATTAAGTAGTGTGCGTAATTAATAAATATTTAATTGTTGAAAAAAATTTATTAAAATGTTGGTTTATTGGCGATTTGTAACAAAAGAGAAAGCAATTTTACATACAAGCAAAAATGTGTAAGTATGGTATGAAGATATAATTCTTTAAAAATTGGTTTATAAATTTACTTAAATAAATTTATAGATTAAATAATTGGAATTATTACTGGAACAAATAAAATTTATAAATTTATAATTTAATGGATAACGTATATATATAAATTCAAATGATAGAAATTATTTTGTAATCAAAGGAGGTTAGTTACGAGTGTTGGAAATCAATCTAATATTTAATGATTAAATTAGAAGTACATAAAGACATATAAAAACGTAACTATATATTTCAACTCCTATTAGGTCATCCTCAGTGTACAATTTTATAAAACTAAACAAACTTGCGATTTAATCGTTGACATAGATATAACAGTTCTATCACATTCAATTTCTATTCGAAATTTTTAATATTCCTCCTCGAATGTTTTATATCCATATTCTTGATGTTGTTCTTCCTTCTGCTTCGATTGTTACAGATAACGCAATTCAAATTCACCCATTACAATTTCAAAATTAAAAGCATTTTCAGTATCTAGATTAAAATAACCATTAATTAATATTATATAATTCGACTATATTGCATGTCGATTAAATCGCAAATTTGTTTAGTTTTACAAAATTGTACACTGAGAATGACCCGATAGAGGTTGAAACGTATGGTTATGTTTTTATATATATTTATGTACTTCTAATTTAATCATTAAATATTAGATTGATTTCAATACTTGTCATCTAGTTGCAACTCTTTGATTACAAAATAATTTTTAGTGGATAACATTGTCGATGTATAATTTATTTATAGGTCAAGAATTATAATGTTCTTTTCATTGACAATCCTGTTGGTACCGGATACAGTTACGTTAAAAGCAAATCGGCATACACGAGGACAAACACGCAGATCGCAAAGGACCTCGTGGAATGTATGCGAGGATTTTATAAGGAATTACCGGAATTCAAAGCTGTTCCAACGTATATCACAACTGAATCGTATGGCGGAAAAATGGGCGCGGAGTTTGCGTTACTCTGGTATCGAGTAAGAAATATAAACATGCTAATTAAAAAAATAATAAAAACAAAGAATTTGGTTCCATTAAAAGAAACAGCGATATTAAAATTTAAAAAAATGTGACAAAAAGAAATTCTCTATTAATTATAAAATCAATTCTTCTTTAAAACGAACTGCAGTTTTTTTTCTACGATGCATTAATAGATCGTCAAAAATTATATAAAAAATTTAAATTAATGATAATAAGAAAAATTCTGTACATGCAAAGCCATAATATTTATATGTACATAGTCATCTAATAATTTAGAAAATTATAGATGATGTCTACAGAAATGATAGTAACGATAATGACATCGTAACAATTTACTGAATATGATGAAATAAACTTATGTTTCTTGTAAAAGACTGTGAAATTCACAAGTATATATGAGTATAGTATGAGTGTTTTGCAGGCTCAGAAAGCGGGCACCCTCAAGAGTAATCTAAAAGGAATCGCACTCGGAGACTCTTGGATCTCTCCTATCGATTCCGTAATGACATGGGCACCATTTTTGCTCAACACAGTAAGTAGGATTATTTATCGTCATTAATTGTAATGTCCGTAGCTCATTTATTTATTAACGAAATAGATCTATTTGACACAACAATTAAATAAAAAAGCTATTGCCATAAATAATATCATCGAGGAAATGTAATACACAACAGACAATAATCAGTTTTCAAGATCCAAGATCAACTTCTTTCCTCGTCGTTCTTTTTTATCGATGCTAATTGACCATACAAAAAGTTTCTGTTTTATTTATTTAAAGCAAATTTATATAAAACTTTTCGAAAACTATTGTATAATTCGCAGGGTATGGTGGACACAGAAGGTTTCAAAAAAGTTGATGCTGCAGCACAAAAAGTAAAGAACAATGTCGAGCTTGGCAATTGGAGAAGTGCAACTCAAGAATGGTCTAATACAGAAATGGTCATTTTAGAGAAGACCGACAATATTGATTTTTACAATATTCTTACAAAGCAACCTCCGTTGCGGTTTTCCAATTATCAAAAATTTTTTAAAAACAAATCTGGTACATAATATCATTATATTGTTTTATAAAATTATATTAAATAACGAAATTTTGATTCCATTTTTAATATTAATATAAAAAACACTCAACATGTTATAAGATTCCTTTTATCGGAATATCATTATTATTATGTGTCACTGTGCATTTTTTTCTTTGTAATTGCAGTCATGTATCTAAATCTCAGTGCAGGTGAGGCTTTCTCACTCGAAAATTTGATGAACGGTCCAGTAAAGAAAGCGCTCGGTATCAAATTCGTTCACGGCAGTCAATCCTCTGACGTTTTTGAATACTTAGCAGAAGATTTTATGAAACCTGTTACTCACATAGGTACCTGTCAAGTATATTGACAGAATGTCATTGTAGCGAAAGCGAAAGGAAGAAATTGATGTTGATTGATGGAGATAGTTATTTCCAAGCATAACGAATGTAAAAGTTAGGCAACTTGTAAGCATAAAAGAAATTGTTGAAGCAGTTTTAATAAACGTGTAAAATAAAACAATATTTATATTACAATATATTGCATAAATATATAAATTAATTGACTGCTGCATTCTAATACATTCGCTTTAAATCAAATTAATTTATGATGTAAAGAATTATTACTCCACATAATTAGAATTTATAATATATTCTAATTACTAATATAAATGTAAATGTAATTATTTTAGTGGAAGCATTATTGAATGAAACCGACTTGAACGTATTTGTGTACAATGGACAAATGGATTTGATTGTTGATACACTAGGTAAGTTGTTATTATACTAGGAAAAAGATTTAGTGCCTTCAGCAAAATTTAGTTAAGGGATTTTTAATAGCAACAAAATATCTTGTTTATATAACAAAAAATTTAGATGCTTTTACAAAATAATTTTTCTACTTTGTAAATAATAAAAATATTTTTGTATACTAATTAAACAATTAACTTACTAATTAACAATTTAGTTTAATAAAATTAATTTTGTTTAGTACATTTTAACCAAAAATTTTTGTTGTTACAGAAAATTTTTGTTGTTACAGAAAATTTTAATTCACAAAACATTTTTCTTACTATATTTTATTTTCTGACGCATTATTTTATTAAACTTTCCTATTCTTTAAACATTTAATAAACATTTTAATAGCACAGTATATTATTAAGAATATTAATTAAAAGAAATTTGTTCTATCATTTATTATTATTCCTGCGATAATATTTTGATATTAATATTTTAGAAGTAAAATCATTCAATAGCTTTAAATATTTTTTTTAATGAAAGAAATTTTAATGAATTTTTTTTGCGTTTTAATAACATTTACATTAAAAACTATCTAAGCTTTAAACTGACTTAAAAGACATCATTAATTTTCATTTTGTAATTGATATGACAACATAAATTCTTGTGTATGTGTTTTTAATATCTTTTATGTATTTTTTTTATAAAATCGTCAGTTTTCTGATTAAATACTTAGTATTATCTTTAACTATCACCATCCAATTCATATTACATGTTACTACGATCTATTACACCATTTTTATACTATTTTAACATTATATAAGTTTAACATTATATAAGTTACATCATACTGGATGTTTCAGAGCATCCGTACATTCCATTTAAAAATGAAGGATGAGATTATTTTGAAAAATATTTCAGACAAAAGTTGTTGAGGATTAAGTAATGCATTACAATCGCATATGCGATTGACTTTGGGTGGCGACGTGAAGGTAATGTCGAGATCGATTTGAATTTTTTAAATGAAAATCTATATCTTTTATTATATATTTTTATAGTTTATTTCAAGGCATTTTCGAAACACTGATTACAAAACTCTTTTTAATTGAAATTTTCTTGAATTATGAAATTTCGAAGTTTCAGTACTGTCGGCATTAGCATTATTCAAGATTTACCGCGTGGAAGTCGCACGATCGGATTTATATCTCTTTTCAAGGTATTTGATTAAAGTCTCCTTAATCGCATATGCCCATGTAATGCATTATTTGATCCTCAAAGTTTGTCTAAAACATTTTTCAAAATAACCACTTTCCTCGCTTTTAAATGGGGTGTATGGTCTGAAACACCCGGTATATTAGATGTTTAAAATAAAACCTTACACACACACACACACACACACACACAAAATTTTTATCTCGAAAACAAAACATTTTAGAGAAAAACATTTCATACGAAAAATTTTGTAATTTCAAAAAGGACATGAGATGATATCATTGATTTGAGTTTGGATAGCGTTGTCAAGGTCACATCGAATTTTTTGAATGAGAATTTTTCTTTAGTTTTTATTGCATATTCTCGTAGCTTACCTTAGAAACTTTTCAAAACATTGTAATAAAATTTTATTAAGTATTTTTCGAGTTATAATTTAAAAATTATAGTATTATACCGCCGGCATTTATAGCATTATCTAAGATATCCGATCGATGGTTAAAACCTTTTGAATGTTGTTCAGAGATATAACATTTATTAAAATCAAGATCATTGTTTCTTTAATTCTTATTTCTTAATTCTTGTTTTTACGTTATTAAAAATGAAAATTAAAAAAACATTCTTCATCTTGACCTTGGTCTTGACAAATTTTATCCAAGTCTGATTCTGAACAACATTCAAGAAGTTTTATAGTCATCGATCGGACATCTTGGATAATGCTAATATCGGCGGTATTAAAACTTTTAAACAGTATAACTCAAAAAGTATTTAATAAGTAATTAAAATATTTTATTATAGTGTTTTGAAAAGCTTTGAGGTAAGCTACAAGAATATATAAGAAAAATGGGAAATCTCATTCTATATGATCTTGCTCTGACCTTGACAACGCTACCCAAGTTCAAATTAATGATACCATCTCATGTCCCCCTCGAAATTACAAAATTTTTAAATGTTTAATTCTCTAAAATGTTTGGTTTTCGAAATAAAAATTTATAACGCTTTTAATCACCCGGTATATATTTTAGGTACTCTTCACTGGGTCGAAAAACTGAAATGGAAAAACGCCGACACCTGGAAAAATTCAAATAGGAATTCGCTCGTTATTAAATCCATCATTGAGGGCTATTTGAAGGTTCAAGACAACTTCAGGATGTATTGGGTCAACAGAGCCGGACATATGGTACGCATATACAAGGCACTTTCTCTGTTCCCCCTTAGCTTTCATATTTATTATAAGCCGCAAGCGATAGCCCCGAGATTAATTTACTACAAGGAAAATCCTAGATCCATACGCAATGTTCATCTTACATCCGCCAATTTGAATGTAAGATGATGTTATACTGTAGATTTGATTGCTTCCGTAACTTATGTAAAGAAGGTTACAGATGTTTTTAGTTATGTGAACATTATTATAGTAATACAATTAAAATATTCATAATCCAAATATTTTAACGAATATTATTAATATTTTTCAAAATTATTTTAAATTATATTTATCGATTAATAATTTGGCAATATTCATATATATACATTTTACTTAAATATAATACGTCTGGATGACATCTTTAAAAACAGGTACCGAAGGACAATCCGATAGCCCAGGAGAAAATACTACAGGATTTGACGAGCAATGCATATACAGCTCATCTGTGAAGAAAAGAGAAATGAATAATTGATCTGATGTTTTCATTTTATACTTAAATGTAATTGATAGAATTCTATTCAGTCCTTTCAATAAAATTTTTAAATCAAAGAGTGATAATGGCTATGAACACAGAATGCATGTAATAAATTTATTCAACACAATACATTAATAGACGTTTCAATTCTAATGTGAATTCTTCTCCATATCATAAAACATTCATTATAATATAACTAGATAATATGGTCATACAATTAAAACAAAACGAAATAAGAAAATGAATTCTGTGACATACAGTCGTGTCTTGTGAAACGTAGACGTGAGGAAATTGATAAATTGATAAATTAATAAAATTTTTAAGAAAGAGAAGAAATTAATAATTATATGTTTATTCATTCATTTAGAAATTCCAATCACATCATAATCAAAAGTTAAATTAAGTATATATTTATAGAATCTATATATTATATGAGTTTTACATTTTAATATAGTCATTCTTACTTGATTTACATATTCAATTAATTTATCACTGCATATAACTTGTTAAATTAAAAAAAGATCCAAAGCAAAGAGGAATATAAACGTTATTAAATGATGTTTGATTGACATGGATCGAAAAATCGTTCTTGTGAGAAAGTTGAAAGCAACTTTCGGTTTGACTTCTGCTCTCTTTTCTTTTTTTCTTAACACTCTGTGCGAGCCTTTGCATCGATTGTAAGGAAGGATCAACTAGGAGGAAAAGACTGTTCCGAGAAATCGTTTGGTCTCGATATAATTATCGCAACACTGTTTATATATTGGCACAGTTACTGCCAGCGTGGGTGTTGAAACAGCATGTGTGTAAACAGCAATAAAACACGTAGTGCGGTCCCGGATAGATAATCTCCTCCCCACGAGAGCGTAAACGGGAGTTCCCTGGAAAACCACCGATGGGCGGGGTTGAACCAACCTCTAGATTCCCCCAGTGTTAAATTAAACAAATCTCTTTCGTTAGGGCAACTGGATGCAGCGGAGTCTCCGGTGAGTTCGCGCCCTGATCAACAGGGTGCTCCGCGTCTTCTCTCTCGATTACACCAGTGCAACATTACATCTGCGACTTCATTCCTCCCGCAAGAATATACAGTGAAATTCAACGGTGCTTTTCAGTTTTCATTGCGAGAAAGGAAAAAAACAGTGAGAACGTGATGTAATTTCAATTTGACGGCTCATTGAGTGCATCGCGCCAGAACATCCTGACCGTTTCCATTGCCGACAAAGAAAGAATAACACAGATCGAAGCACAGAGTGATATTAAAAGTCTCTTAACATTTTGACGACTTGCAAACGACGCGGTTTTCGTTCTTCGAGGAAGACCTTCGAGGAAGTATTCTCGATGCAACAAAGCAGTTGTCCTCAGGTTCATGGTCTCTTCGCAGATGCGAAGGATCAAGTGTGCGATCTGCGTGCTCGGTGTCAAGAATACTGGTACATCTTTCCGATTGACAAAATGTTCCCCATAAAACGTGCGTACGGATTCACTAGCCTGGTCCCAGAGGTGCTGCGTGCCGACATCGCCTGGCCAGCCTTCAATCAAGCGTCCTGGCCAGTCTTGGCGAGACCGCTGATCGGCTATAAGATCGCGCCGCATCATGAAAAGCCACCGTACTCCTATATCGCTCTGATCGCGATGGCGATCAACTCGTCGCCGAAGCGAAGGCTAACGCTTGCCGGCATCTACAAGTTCATCATGGACAGATTCCCCTACTACAGGGAGAACCGGCAAGGCTGGCAGAACAGCATACGACACAACCTTAGCCTGAATGATTGCTTCGTGAAGGTACCGCGAGACCGAACGAGTATGGACGATGGCGAAGGTCATACAGTCGGAAAGGGAAGTTACTGGACCTTGGACCCGTCCGCCAGCGAAATGTTCGAGCACGGCAATTACAGGCGCAGGAGAACAAGACGACAGAGGATACTCGCTCATGATGGAAGATCGGAAGGATTATCGGTACAGAGAATTAAGCTTTAGCCTTGTGCAAAAGAGGATCCTGCGTAATATTATTCTTGACTCTTTGAGATACGATGGTCTTCCTTTGTGTCATATAGTCTTTCAACATCTGAAGTTAGTCTTCCGGAATGAATCATGTTTATATACATAGATATTCGGGCTCGATGCAACTTTATGGAACATTTCTGATAACACTACTGAAGCGCGGTTTTGATATGATTGCAGATATCAACCAAATTCTTATCCAATTCGACGAAACTTCAAGAAGAACAACAAGAAATCACTGAAACAAATGAACAAAATGTCATGACGAAGGATACCGAAATCGAACGTATAGATTCTCCGGGACATATCACCAAAATGACGATGTTCAGCATCGACAACATTCTACGGAAATCCACACGAGAGTTGCAATTATAGTTTTATATATTATCGAAATAACTTATATAATATAACATCAATGGAACATCTTAGCATCGAGCAACAATGTTAAATAAGAAGATTCGTTTTGAAACCGGAAATCAAATTTTCCGTTCTTATATTATATGTGCATTCATGAATTATAACTAGTTCTATTTATTGTGAAATGTTTTTTTTATTTTAGCATAAAGAATACACAACATTATACTGGAAGTTGGAGACTAATATACGTGTTTTATATAATTTCTTCCACTCGCGCTAATCCAACGAACTATTAATATAAATTACTACATAACATAGATATAAATTTATTAAAATCTGACCGAAACTACATTTTAATCTCCGGTTGAAATCGAAAATGAATATTCAGTTGTCATTCAATTGTCGAAAACAAAACTGAAACCGAAACTTAGATAAGTCTTACTAAAAAAAAAAAGAGAAAGAAGCTAATAAAATCACATTTTTTTAGCCAGAATTGAAATGGACTTTTTGATTAATTTTACAGAAATAGTATGATTTTCAGAAAGAAATCATATGACAAATTTATTTACTCTTTAAAAAACATATTTTATTAAAATATCTAACTATAATAATAATTATAATAATATAATAATATTGCAAAGAAATCAAATCACAATTATAATAACTGTGATTTGATTTCTTTAAAAGTTGAGAATTATTAAGATCACATCAAAGTTTATATTCAATCTCTTATGCTTAATCAACGAGTTAATAATTAAAATCGAACAGTTGTTTTTTGAACGCTTATCGGCGCATTGCAACTTGTACAGTTTATCCACCGAAATTTTTTCTTAATTTCAGTCAAAACCGAAATCAAATCCCTGGTCTTTGATCGAAACTGACCGAAATCGAAACTTCGATCGGACTCTAAAATTTATGTATATGTTATGTAGCAGTTATATCTATATTTGTTGAGAAAGTGAAAACTCAATGAAGAGATTTTGCTAATATTTTTGAAATTTTCATAAGTATATTTTCTTTAGAAGTATAAATTTAAAGGTTTGTGAATTATTAGTGCGTTCTTTGTCCTGACAAAGTGAATGACAAGGTTCACGAAGTGTTGATTATTTAGTAATTAAACACGGTGATAACTTGCGAATCTTTTGACACTTTTGAAGATTTTGCATTTCGAATAACTAAAAAGAAAACAAGAAGAATCAGTTAGTTAAAGTTTTCAAAAAATTTTCGTAATTGACCAAAAGAACAGCATCGTTTTTTTTTATATGTATAATTCGTGAGATAAAATTAAATTATAATAAAAAAATATATTAAAAATATATTAAATATGTTTCATTGTTTAATTATACTTTACATCATTTCTTTATAAACAAAATCCTAAAAGCAGATTTTTAGATACACTCTAATTTATCAAGTATTTGATATAATTGAACGCGACTTTCTCCTCACCTTTTAACAATGTATTTTGATTAAAATAATTTATCGCTGACACTTTGATTGTAATTAATTGTTATCAATCTAAAAATTAATCAGAATATTTTGGAAAAAGAAATTTTGGGAAAAGAAACGCGTTAATGTTTTCACATATATATTTAAAATTTATAATAATTTAAATTATATTAGAATTAGATTGTTTCTCATTTTTAAATGAAATATTTTATATTTATTGGGTTGTCCGGAAAGTTCGTGCCGCAAAAGATTTAAATTTAATAAATTTAATGTATACTAAAATTTAAATCTTCTGCGTTTCAATTTTCCTTCAAAATTGGCACGAACTTTCCGGATAATCCAATACAACGAAATAAGATTCAATGAATATATGAAATAAGATACAACAATAAAATAAGAAATATTTTATGTTAAAATTTATAAAGATAAATATTATATACTCAAAAACTTGAAAACTTAAAGATATATATGTATTGATTAGAATTACCGTTTGTGGATGTGTTATCTCCTGTAGATATGTTACTCATCGAAAATATCTATATAATTCTACGTATTTTGTGCACATAGAGGCGCCAGTAGACGGATTCCACGTCTACCTACATTTATTCTCATTTCCAGACAATCAGGACCGGGGAGGACTTCAGTCACTCCAGAGTCTCCAGATTGTTCCAGACTCTGGACTTGGACTTCTCTTTGGTAGTATACCATACAGAACTATATGAAAAATCTGAAAGAATTCTAAATATTCGTATCGTTATATCAATTCTGACAGGATTAAGATATATGTTTGGAGGAATGACAGAAGATTTCAGAAAAATTTAGTACTGAAGAAATAATGTATTAATAATTTATTAATAATTAATTCTTAATTTTCCTCTCTTGACTCATAAATAGTGTAGAATGCGAATTCAATGTGATGAGAGATATTTATATTTAAAAATAAAGAGGAACTGGAAGAGATAATTGTAAATAAACAACGAAAATAGAAAACACGGAAGTCATAAGAGAAAAAAGACAAATATTTATATCAAAAATACTAGTTTTTCAATTGATATAGTTTAATGATAAATATTATCAGCATTACTGATAAATATTATCAGCATTAATGGTTATCTGGCTGTGGCATAGATGATAACATAGATGCTTTCCATTTGGTGACCAGTCGACACAAATATCGTTCAATATATTTGTTACTAATTAAATGCCGAGAAAAATAAAATGATATGCCATATGTGTGTCGATTTGTGTCACTAAATTTAAAACATTCTCAATTGTTCTCAATAAAATTTACTTGTTTGTGAAGTACGTGTACTTGTGTTACATTCAACATGGCAACTGGCGATGATAGACATGTTGCTCTAATAACAGGTATCTCTGGGCAGGTAATTACTTTATTTTTTAAATTTAATTTTAATTAATCTTAATGTTGTCATAAAATATGTTGACTCAATGAAATGTATAATTTTCAAATTGAAACTGCAGTATTAAATTTTAATGAAGAAAATATCAATTTAATCTCTAATGATCATTTTTATTAATGTAGATTAACTATTTTAATTTAATTAACTCTTTTTTTCTAATCCTTAAAACTAAATGAGGATAAAAAATAAATCAAATTGAAATTAAAGTAAATCTACATTGGCAAAAATGTTATTATACGTAAACATTTTAATTGCCTTGTGCTCGCTATGAAACTTCATGACAACGTAGATTTATACTGTCTTCAATCTTTTGTTATTGTAGGATGGCTCCTACCTGGCAGAATTCTTATTGGAAAAAGGATATGATGTGCATGGCATTATCAGGCGGGCCAGTTCATTTAACACTGCACGTATTCAGCATCTTTATGAGGATCCAAAATGTCATCGACAAGGCAAAATGAAGCTGCATTATGGTGACATGACAGATTCCAGTAGTTTAATCAAAGTTATTAGCGCGATACAACCGACAGAAATTTATAATCTCGCAGCACAAAGTCATGTTATGGTGTGTATTTTATTTGTATATAAACAACAAAAATAGAAAGCACGGAAGGCCTAAGAGAAAAAAAATGAATATTTATATCAAAAACAATATGATAATATAGTTTAAACTGATGATATAGTTTAATAAAAAGATAAATATTATCAACATTATTGATAAATATTCATCAGCATTATTATATTAATATCAGCATATATGTATATTCATACTTATACAGGGTGTCCCAGAATGATCCCCAAATATTTCGTGTGTTGGTAGAGCGAACTAAACTGAGTCCAAATGTCCTCTCCTATTTTGCAGTTAATAAGATGTTAATTAAAAATCGCTAAATACTGGTTTTTAATAATTTTTTATCCAAGTATTATCAACTTCAAAAAATGGCAAGAGACAAAAATTATTTATTTTTTTCTCATAGAGTTTTAAGAATTTTTTCAGAATTTTTTATCAACTTTTTAGTACTTTTCTTATTGACAACTATTTTTCCAACATGAAAAAATGCGGTACTAAAAAATTCTTAAAAAATTCTCAGAATTCTATAAAAAGAAAATAAACAATTTTTGTCTGTTGCTGTTTTTCTGTGAAGTATTTGAGTAAAAAATTATTGAAAATCAATATTCGGCGATTTTTAATAATCAATGTCTTATTAACTATTGCGAAAATTGCAAAATGGTAAAGGACTTTTCGACTGAATTTGGTCCGCTTTACCTGCGCACAAAATATTTGGCAATCATTCTGAAATATTGTATATATTAATCAATATCAATACGTATTTATATTAAATAAATTAAAAATGTATTATTTTATATTGCAGGTAAGCTTTGAAGTAAGCGAATATACTGCAGAAGTAGACGCAGTAGGAACAGTAAGAATATTGGACGCAATACGTACATGCGGCTTAGAAAAATCTGTGAAATTTTATCATGCATCAACATCCGAACTTTACGGCAAAGTACTGGAAGTTCCACAAACTGAAAAGACACCATTTTATCCACGCTCTCCATATGGTAATTGAGAGAAAAAGATATACTTTTACATTAAATCATCTTTATATTAAGCTTTTATATCTATATTAAATAATTAATTTTATATATTTTTTTTCTTATATATCATATTTTTTCTTTTAGCTTGTGCAAAATTATATAGCTTCTGGATAGTTGTAAATTACAGAGAAGCATATAATATGTTTGCATGCAACGGTATATTATTCAATCACGAAAGTCCGCGAAGAGGAGAGAATTTTGTTACAAGAAAGGTGACGAGATCTATAGCAAAAATACATTTAGGTCTACAGGATGTACTTGAATTAGGAAATTTAGATGCAAAACGAGATTGGGGTCATGCGAAAGATTATGTAGAAGTAAGTAATATTTCATGATTATTACATTATTACGTTATGTTCATGACTTTTATAGATTAATTAAATATTAGTTCAAGTTTCTTGACATAAACTGCCATGTACAATATGCAGGCAATGTGGTTGATGCTCCAACAAGCACAACCGGATGATTATGTCATAGCGACAGGAGAAACACATAGCGTGAGAGAATTTGTAGAGATGGCATTCCAATATGTAGGTCGTACAATTAAATGGCAAGGCGAAGGTGTGAATGAAACGGGACAAGATGCACAAACCAGTCAAGTATTAGTTCGCATAAATCCGAAATTCTTCCGTCCAACTGAAGTGGTAAGATATCTGAAATGTAGAGAAATGAAAGATAAATTTTATAATATATTATATATTATATATATTATAATATTATATATTATAATTTTAATTTATAATTGTTTTTTTCCTATTCGACAGGATGTACTTCTGGGTGATGCATCAAAAGCAAGAAACAAATTCGGATGGAAACCAACAGTTACATTTAAGGTAATTTTTTGTACATCTAAAAAATGCAAGTAATTCTCAAAAATATAATATTCTATATGTTTCCAAATATACATTATATTCATATTGCAGGAACTTGTAAAGGATATGATGGACTCTGACTTAGAATTAATGTCAAAAAATCCAAACGCTTAACATTATTGCATTGGAATTGTGATACAATCAGACGCATTTATCATTTTGTTTATGAAGCGACAGTATTTAAAATCTTATCACTACACTGTGAATATATAATATAAATATTTTTAAAATGTTTTTGAAATTCTTTAGAGAGTAAATAAGATTTTTATGTGTAATTTAGTAGCATAATAATGTTATATAGATAATTGAGAGTGATGCTCCGTTTTGTGAATTGCAGGATGCAAGTTTAAAACCAATCTATATTAATATTTTTATTTGCGTTGCAAAATTTTTACAATTTTATTCTAAAACAACTCGTTTTCTTTCGCTCTCATCTCAATCCAGCAAATGAAAATGGATTGAAATGGATTCAGATTTTCAGAAATATTGATTCACGAATGTTAAAATAAATGCTTTTCAATCCTGAATGCATTTTTATTCATTTATAGAAATTGCATGGAGCATATCTCTATGCCTTTCAATTTAAAAATAATATTAACTTTTTCTGTGCACAACACATTAATACTGTTCAATTCAAAATTTTAAAATGCAGTTTTTCAATCCAATTGCATCCAATTGAATCCAATTAAATTTAAAAAACAGTATTATTTAAAATACGCATTCGGATAGGAAAAATTTCAATCCATTCTTTTTGCTGGGATATCAAACAAAACATTCGTTACATTTAGTAGTGACGATTTTCTAAGAAAGTGATATATTCTGCAATTTTATATATTTATATATTTTTTACTATTTTGAATTGAATTAATCTTTAAGTTAATGAAAAAAAGAGTCGGACTGTAAGCAACATATTTTACCGTGGTATAACAGACCAGGTATATTATAAAGGTTTATATTATAATGTGTTATTGATTCTAAATATTTAATAGAACGATAATGAAGTATTAAAACCACTGAACTTTTTTCTAACTAAAATTTCTAATCTGAGAATCAGAAATATATATGTAAAATATTCAACAAAAAATTCAACAAAAAGTTTATTCAGATTGATACTGTTTTCAAATCCTTTGAAAAATCCAAGACTTGATTATTATACGTACAAGAATTCGAGTTAATTTGTAATGAGAAAGAGATTCATCGTTATAAATTAATAGTCTCGTAGGAGGATTGTTGAAAAGTCTAATAATCCCAAGATGTAAAGTATTCTTGAATGTGTTGAATATTACTAATTTATTAAAAAAGAAAAGGAGAATACAGTAGAAGCTATGGTTTTATATCTGAATAAAATAAAAAAACATAATCTTTTACGCTAATAAAAATGTGCATATAAAAAATCCTGTATACATAATATCTTATTTATTCAATTATTTATTTAATAAGTAAAAATAAATATTGTAAATATTTAATAATTGTTTATAAATCATTTTATATGCAGTTAGTTATAATTATCTAACTAATTTCATGCTGATGTTTATTGGACTCGGACTTTTCTATTTTGAAATCCTTGCGCGATCGAATTATTCTATTTTAAAATCTCCCGCTCTCATTTCCCATTTTTATTCGATATATATTCGATATGTATATTTGACTTCAATCAGAAAGTATAGTCAGAAGTACATTGTATTTATATAAATTTATGTATGCATTATACGTTATATCATCATCGTATGAGTGATTTAAACTAATTTTAATGAACTCTCACAATTAGGCTCGATTGCACCAACATTATTTTAAATTGAGCTTAAAAATCTTGTCTTTCTTTTCGATAGAAAGATAGAAGGAAGAAAGTTTTAAGCTTCGTTTATAATTAAAGTAACGTTATTTCAATCCGGCCTTAGTATATTATCCTGAAATCTATTCTCTCATCTTGCAATTGCATTTTTGAATAACAAAAGTTCAGCTTATTCGATCAATTCGATCTCCTCTCAATCCTTCCTTTTTTTTCTTCGCCATTTCCTTCCCTTTCCACCCTACTGTATCTCGGTGTCTGTATCTCTTCTCTTTCTCTCTCACTCCCGTTCGCGAGATTGTAAACAATTCGAACGCGCGCGGAGGAAGATTCAGGAGTCAAGAAGAATGCGACTGACGTGGACTGAAGGGAGGTATGCGCTTTGCCTGCTAATCTTGCAAATAAGACTGACGAACTCGCGGACATCCTGGCGATTGAATGCCGCTGACAAGGTTGTTAAGACGACCGACTTCGTGAGCGCAGTCGAAGACGATCCGATCTTCGATATCCTCTCGGGCAGCGTGGTCACCGGCAACGGCCAGACCTGGAGTAGGACCGCGACGTCCGAGAAGCACGAGAAAGTGCAGCTATACTGTCAGGAATGCAAAGGTTTTGCCAGCCAGGAGAGGTAAGGAATCAGACGTACAATTACTTTGCCCAGGTTCGCACTATTAGGTTATAAAATTATAGCTTGTGCTCTCGGTTTTTTTCTTTCGTTTTTCTTCCTTTCCATCGCATTATGCTATCACATTTATTATAAATTTATAATATGCTACTCAGCAAACAAGAATGGATTGAAATTTTTTTCTATCTGAATGTGTATTTAAATAGCGAATACTTTTTTTGGATTTAATTGAATTCAATTGGATTCAATTAGATTCAATTGGAGTAATTGGATTGAAAAACTGCATTTCCTATTCAAAATTTTGATCAGTGTTCACAGGAAAAGCTAATATTATTTTTAGATTGAAAGGTATAGAGATATGCTCCATGCAATTCCTATAAATGAATTCAAAAATGTATTCAAGATTGAAAAGCACTTCATTTTAACATTCGAATCAATATTTCTGAAAATCTGAATCCATTCCAATTCATTTCAATCCATTCTCGTTTGCTAGATAGACACTTTCATAAGCTAACAAAACAAAAAGTAGTAAGTATGACTTAATTATTTAAATAAAAAAGCCAGAATTGCATAGTCTTTCTGCAACTAAGTTTGTATCATATTACTTGCATGCGTTTTATTTTTTTTTTCTGTTTTTATCATATACACAGTGATACCATTTATATGACATAATTTTCTTTTTCTTTCTGTAGTTAGCGTTTTGTGTGTGGCTTGCTGTTCATTCAGTGTTAACAGCCCTAACTTTGGTCCCCTTGGCAGACGACTTTCGTCATACGTGTTGAAGGATACGCAAAATATCAGCGAGTCCTTCCCGCTGTCCTCGCAAGTGTCGAATGAGCAGATGACGTGCGTCTCTGGTCAGCAATGCGACAACGTAATATTGGACTGTGGCAAGCCAGTGAATTTTACTTACTACGATAATCTAATCGGCGTGGCCAACAGAAACAAACATCCATTGGTACCAGAACCTAATGTAGCACTCATGTTCAAGAAGAATGGAGGCAAAACTATCGATGTCGACATTGATTTGCTCGAGAGACGCTTGAAGAAAGCAAAGCGAGAGGTATATATTTCAAAGCATTTAGTGTATATTAGCACTAGATATCAGTGTAAGAAGCACACTATAATTAAATACTATATTATAAAATTGCCAAAGATTCCAGCGTTTTCATTTTTCAGTGAAGCAAAAAAAAACAAACTCTTATTGTAATCATAACACTTATATTTTTTAGATAAACTATTTTTTTTATACACTTTTTGACATATATCATATATAATGAAGGTTTTATATAACTTTTAATTTTTCTTTAAATAAATTTTTCTTCCATTCTAGAAACCAAAATCTGTCCAACTGTATAATCAGATAGGAAATTTCTGGCGTATAAAAGGTGATGCACAAAGATCAATTGAATGCTTTCGCAGAGCACTTGCTGTATCACCACATAATGCAGAAGTGCTCTTGAATTTGGCTAGAGTATTGCTGGTACAACATTACTTGGATGATGCAACGTATTTAGCTAGACGATCTTTAGAATTGCAACCACCAGATCGCAATGCGTGGGAGCAATATCTTACACTTGGTCAAATATTCAAGGTATAGGGATAATAATTTGCGATTTAGTGATGTAAAATATATTCACTGAAATTCCAATAGCTGAATATTCTTAATAAACATATCCACAAAATATTTTATTATAATAAAGATTAACAACTCTTTTCTCTGATGGTTTCAATAAATATTTATATGAGTAAAATAAATGAATGAAAGGAAATGTATGAATGTGATGATTATTCATTGAAATATATATATATATAAAATATGCCAATATAAAATGTAATGTTAGATATACTTTCATTTTACAGGCATATGGACATTTTCAAGAAGCAGCTGTACACTTACGTCATGCATTGGAATTAAAACCAGATCTCTCTGATGCTGCCGATGCATTAAAAGAGGTCGAGTCACTGCCGCTCGCAAGTATGCATGTGTATACATTGCTGATCATTGTCGGTTTGGTACGTAAACTAATGAAACAAATATCAATACAAATTATCTATTCTTTATGGGTATCAACAATTAAATAATATTTTATGTTTAATATTTTTTGCATCTGTTTTTTAAATAAGGTTTTATCTAAACAATTTTACGAAAAAACAGAACTTTTTTTCTTCTATGAATAACTTCAGCAGAAATTGTTAATGATACGATTTGTTATCATAGGTGCTAGGTGTACTCTTCGTTGTATTGACCAGTGTAGAATGTGATGATGTTTCAACTCTAGTCAGTGGACAGCTTCAGCGCCCAGTACAACGACATTTCAGTCGTGCTATGGCTATGCGCAGCTTGCGGCTTAATGTTGCACGCAATAAACGTTGTTGATAGTGATGATAATGATGATGACTCATTATTGACAAATCAGTCGTTCGTACATGTGATAGAATAACTTCTCATGCCATGACGACTTATCTCCCTGCAAAGTATTATTTATAACATGACGCAATAATTCTTGGGATGCATTAATTGTTTATTATATATCTCTGGAGAAAAATATATATGAGGAAATTATACAAAAATTTCATTACTTTTTTATTCAGACCGGATCCAAGCCATTATCAATTTCGAGATTAAATTCTTAACTTCTATCCAATATTTATTTTTATCTTTTCAACGTGTTTACAGAAAATAAAAAATATGGAATGTCATACATATGTGTGTGTGTGTGTGTGTGTGTATATATATATACACACACACACACACATGATTATAATTCTCTTTTAATTGCTATCATATATATATATATATATATATATATATATATATATATATATATATATATATATATATATTAATATATATATAAATATTTTTTTTTTTTTTTTTATATATAAAAATAAAATATACACA
>Ga0157363_1000493_pt1 | contig 30155 bp, 23 predicted proteins | sample AttsexASBM1_FD_111477 | JGI IMG/M metagenome (GOLD analysis project Ga0157363, IMG submission 111477) | Fungus gardens microbial communities from leaf cutter ant in Ribeirão Preto, State of São Paulo, Brazil - Atta sexdens ASBM1 | ecosystem: Host-associated > Fungi > Mycelium > Unclassified ... | reverse complement strand
TCTCTCTCTCTCTCTCTCTCTCTCTCTCTGTCGTTGAATCCCTTTTATATTTTATTTCAGTCGCTTTATATTGCCTTTGTTATTTTTATCGCAAATGCTTAAAACGCTTATTGAAAAGATAAAAATAAATTTATCTTTTAATTAGAAATAGTTTATTACAAAAAAAGATTATCCTCAATTTTTAAATTACATAATGTGATAAATGATATAATATAGATAATAGTATAAATAATAATAAATAATGACAAATTATTAGATTAGATTATTGCAAGAAAATATGTATTGTGCATGTATTGTGCACGACAAATTAATTAATCTTTTTTATAATATTTCAAAAGGCTAATAAAATCATAAATTCGAAAAGGATTTAATTTTTTTTTATTCTCTTTCAGAGCTCAGCAAATAACTTATAAAGGTTTTGCGTTGTCGACTTTTTGCTGATCAATCTCGCAATTGATTGATACTCGGAGAACGGCCCATATTAAATTAAACAAACCATAATGTTTTTTTTAACATGACTAATTTAAAAGCAACGCAAGGTCCTGCGTCATAAGTGACAAGGTCCCTTCGAACACGGAAGCTATCGAAATCATTTATTATGTAGTAATCCCACGTTGATAAAATTAACATTGAAATCACCTTTCTGTGATGTACGAAATAACAAAGTAATTATAGATAATTTTTTGTATTTATCAATCATATAATCTTTCGATATTTACAGCAAGTATTGAAACTATTAATTATTATTTCAGTTTAATTTCAGATTCTATAGATGTAAATGTATGTTACAACGATATTTTCTTCGAAGTAAATATCTTTTTTTAGCATGAATATATTATAAAAATATATTCCGAGTATTCTAAATAACATTTCTGAATATGGTTTTTTTAAAAAAGTACACCTAATAAGAAATCTTATACGAATGAAATATCGAAATACAATATAAAATGTTGAATTAAAATAATTTTTTAGTTCTATTAAACAGAAGTTCTATATCATATACGTAGCTCAATTTTCAAAAGGCGAACGCAAATATTAGCAATAATCTCAAAGAAAATATAAAGAGACAAAAAAAAGATGTTTAATATTTATTCTTTGACGTCGTCTAATCTACATATTTTATTTTATTTTAAATATATACAGTATATATATATATATATATATATATATATATATATATATATCCAAATTCGAAGGTTCAGCCCACGTTTTAATCAGACTATTTTTTAAATCTAAATAATGTACTTTTTTATTTAGCAGTATACAAATTTAAAAATAAATTATTTTTTGGAATATAAATATAAAAATAAATATCTTCGTTGTGAATTACAAATTTTACAACATAAAATATCCAAATAAGATTTTACAGCAAGCTTATGAAATTATTTATATATTATCACAGAAGTGTTTCTTCGTTAAATTTCTTTAGATCTCTGCAGGAAAGGAAATATGTTCCTAAAGTCCGCTCTAAATGTCTTCTATATGCAGTCGAAGAGTTCAATTGCGTGAAACCTTCGCGCGAATTTTTTATGATTGTAACGCTTGCTGTAACACGTCGCGCTACATGCACGTGTGAAGTGAATACACACGCACGTAAGACATTAGAACCGCGATGCGTGGGCGGTAAAATGTTATTAATAGCGTACGCCGTCGATATATCGGCTACGGACGGCGCAACGATGCGCAATAATGAGGCAATTATTAACGAGAGTCGATTAACGGTCGTGAGAGAGTATATACGAGCGCTCGAGGGAAAGATGTTTCAACGAATTTCCCATAAAATTATCATGCGCGATTATTACAAAAGAAAAAAAATATCTTATTTTTTTCATTATTGAGTCATATTGTTTCTGGTAATCATTTAATATCGGACATTTATAATTTAAGATTAAATTTTCGAAATTGCTGAAATAAACTCTGGGCGACACTGGGCGACTCTGGGCGACGTTATTTATAATGTTGTTATATCTAAATATTATCAATATTATTACATATTATTTCTCCGTAATTTATATCATTTGTCTATTATTTGTGAGTATATTTCATGTTTCACAAAATATGTCACTACATACGTATGTATTATAAGTATATACAAATGAGACTAATATTTTTATATTTTAATTTATATTGCAAATATTGTGTTGAGATAATATATTCACAGAAGTGCAATTAATGTGACCCGGGAACGACAAGTTTTTTTCTCCACTATAATCCAGTTGAACATTTTAGTTTAGTCACCTTCAATCTATCTTATATGCTTTGCGTTATGAAATACTTGCATGACTAATTATATTTATTTTGTATCCGTTTTTTTATTAAAAGGAATGTAATATTCGATACATTTTTTTTTATGCACTTGGCGTATATCTTTTCTTTTTTAAACAGATTTTTTTTTTTTTTAATTAAGGAAATTAAATATATATAAATTTTAAATTTAACATTTGTAGGAATATATAATAAGTATTTGTTTTGTGAAAATAAATTTTTTCAATTATAAATTAAAATTTTTTATCTTTATGTATTATTAGATTTATTTATTAAAGATATAAGTATTCTATACATTTTCTCTCTCTCTCTCTCTCTCTCTCTCTCTCTCTCTCTCTCTCTGGATTAATAAGAAATAAATATCTTGGGAAGAGGTGTTGTTAAAATAAAATGATAAGCAAGAGCTCAAGAGAAAGAAAGAGATGAGAAATGAAGGAATAAACGGAACCGACATTTGTGAATTTATCTTGTGGAATAAAACGTGATGTTCGAGATCTGTAGTCTTCTGTGAGAATGAAGCTACGAGAAGTCCACTGTGTAGCTGAGACTTGTGGGTCTCGGACGCGAATTTACGATCCTTGTTGGATTATATCCACTACGATAGTAGGATAGTGCCCTAGGACATGATCCTGTTGGGGGATCCAAGGCGCCCGTGAGATGCTTAATAACGCTACTTTAAAGCTTACTCGCGCCGGACAAAAGCCGACCTGCCATAACTTCTTCACGGTGATGCACTGACGGCATTACCGTGGCGCGTTATGCCCCCATTATGTGGTATTATGTTACTATTTACGCTATCGCGGCAGCCTATTTATTTGTCTTGCCTCGCTGACCGTTCTCGATCTTCCGCTTTTTTCTTCCAAGCGTGTTCATTCTTTGCCAGAAGGCACACGATTGTGAAGGAACCGCTAAAAATAGAAGCAAATCAGCTTAATCAGCCATAATATAATTAGACAATTATATATCAATTTCCTTAACCAATCGCATTAACGATTTTTTTCAAATATTTAAAAAATTCTGATTTACCTGCTTTCTAAATTTTTTGGAATCTCATTCTTGAAAAAGAGTCTTTCTTATTATGGAGTGAAATTTGGCTACAAGAGATTTTGCAGATAGATGACACAACAATTTAGTGACGTAATTTACTTACAATTATTGTTTTTTATTTTTTTACATGCTTAGGATGCCTGAAAAGCCAAAATATGTTCTCTTATTATATAACGAAAAAACTCCAAATATTAATTTTAATGTATATAAAATTTATTTTTTGATTAAATATTTAACGTATTAATTACACTGATTCCTAGCAGCTCTAATTTTTATCTTTTTATTGTCGTTGTAATATAAGGAATCTAATGATTTTTTTTTAATTATTTAAAAATTATTTAAGAGCTTTCACTCTTCAGAGTGACAATTCACTTTAAAAGTTTTAGAGAATTATTGTAAGATAATAAATTTTAAATATCGTAATTATGAAAATTTATTTTACAAAACGAAAAAGAACATCAAGTAGAAAACTTTGAAACTTTAAAGTCTAATCTCTTCCGATAAATGATGGGACCTTGTGAGATTCCCCTTGAGTCAGCAATATTTTTCACTGCAGTATTTTTCACTGCATCGAGTACCGCAAGTATTCCGCGCGACGAAGGAAACGCAGCTGTTATCCCGAGATAAAGCGCGAGATTTAACGGCGATACATACAAGAGACATGAAAACGGAAAAAACGCGGCGATCATTATCAATTCAATCATTATAGGATGCGCGATGCCATCGTTTATTCACCGCGTGACGATATACACGTATAAAATATGGGATATACACGTATACCCCCCATCGGGGGTTGCACTTCGTCGCCTTGTAAAACGCGGCGTTGCAGATACTGTACGAATTATTTCATTAACTGCTGAGCATCTAAAGATAAATTTAAGGAAGCCTTAAGTACAATACAAGGTCTGACTATGAATACGGGCATAAACCGCCCGTGACGTTCACTCGCGCAGCCATCGTTGCATTTCCGCACAGAATGTTGCGACCAATGGTGGCGTCGTGTATGTTACGTGCATCATTATCAAGCATCATACGCGCAGCATCATTCGCCTATAATTTCCGTTCTCGAGTGTTATACGGACAATAGCTATGCAGCCATACTCGCACATCTGCTCTTACCGCTGATATGTTGAATGTTACACGCTTTCTTAGCGCATTACCTGGTTATTAAATGCGATTTCCTCTACCTTTTACACTTGCATCATAATATGTACTTTACTTGATTTAATTCAAGGAGAATCACTCACTGGTCTTCTATACATGCACTCTCTTCCAATCTTTGAATTAATTGATCAATTAATGATCAATATGCATTTTCTTATTTATCTTTGTTAAATGTGAGTGTCAAAGATAATTTTATTCATTTGTATTTGAATAATAAGTGAGCAATTCTATAATGTGAGTAACCCTTGATTATATTTATAAAATTATCACGTCATAATTTATTTAAGAAATGGATGAATGAAAATTTTAAGAATTCAATTAAATTGCGTGCATAAAAAACACATTATACGGGATGTCCGGCGTTTGTCATAGTCTGTGAAATGTTGTGAACGGTTGTAAATTAATTAACGAGCGATCGCTATCATTTTTCCTACTTATTCACTGCTCGCATGCTGGGTAATTGATTGCGCGAATAACCACGCGACCGCGAAGAAATATTTCTCTCACGCCGAGATTACACTTAATGTGCAATAGGGGCTTTTTTTTTATCGGAATTAAATGTCCGAAATGACTTTGAGACATGTAGGACATAATTAAAATATTGGATGTTATTTTAATTATGTCCTACATGTCTCAAAGTCATTTCGGCCATTTAATTCCGATAAAAAAAAGCCCAGCTACAAGTCAGATTTTACACGAAACAGTTGCCTTGAAATGAGAGAATATTCCTGACTATATACGGTGAAAAGAAATGTGCAAGAGAAGACGGTATAGATAATATTTAAAGAAAGCAAGAAAATTATAGATGATCGATCCAATAATTAAAATCTTAAATTATAAATCGTTGTAATCACCATAACGTCACTAAAAAGAAATTAAAAAAAGATTCATTAAGCTGATCAATTGATTCGAAATCGATAAAAAGTAGGATTGAGCAAATTGTATATGATTTAAAAATATCGCTTTAACGCTTAAGATTTAATGACAATATAAAAATGGAAGATGTCCAGGTAGAAAAAGATGTAATCGCGATGTGCGAGGCGAGTGAAGTACGGAATTGAAGTGGGGAAAACCTACTACTCACTCGTAATGTTTATATCTCGTAGTGATGCTGCGATACTATTTTAATGCGGCTTTATGACGTCACGGATGACATATATACACACACATGCGATGGTGCGACGATTAATCCGAGGAGAAAAAATATGCAAATCAAGCTCGAGTGTATCGGTGTTCCGTTGTCTTCGTTGCACTAATAATGCATAGAAATCAACCGCTTATAATGAGCCGCAAAAATACTTCCTGCATCTTCGTTCGAGGAATAAGTGAGTAATCCTTGACAGTTGATGTGCTGCGCGATTGTAACGATGGTAGTGATGGCTGATTTCTCCGCAGACGCATATAATGAATATTCGCTTTTGATACGCTAAAAGCAGAATCTGTTGCTCGACAAAGATGAACGGTGTTGTAAAGCTGTATTATGGATGTAATATCACGAAATCGATTGAAGCTGAATAGAAAAGTTCGAAATAGATAGAAGTTAATTCTTAACTAGTCGTTTGCATTATGAATTATTCAACGCGATAAACATGTTATGTCTATCATATTAAAGTATTTTTCTTCCATTCTAAATATATTCTTATATAATATGTATATATATATATATATATATATATATAAAGGAATTATATATATATATTTCTTATCAATCAACTGGGAGATGAAAAACACACTTAGAATGTATTTATGTTAAATATTGATTTCATGCACTTTTTATATAAGATGCGTATTGACATTTTTTTGTTTTACTCGGCACTCAATTATTTTCATATTTTTTTCTTATTATTTCTGATTGAGTAAAAGTTTATTCTGAGGAATCCTTATACATGTATGTATATATATATATATATATATATATATATATATATCGAGCATCTTTCTTTTTGATAATTATACTTTTAATTGTATATACATATAATGTATGGCTCGAGAAATTCCCTAATTATTTCATTCAATTAACATTCTCCGTGGAACGTATAAGCAATGTTTTACGCTTACGCCTATTTACTTTATATAAACATTTAATTTTAATAGCCGAAAGCGTGTCCTGGACCGAGACGAGTTTGAATGGGCGACGAACTGGAAACGGGGTTTCTAGAGTAATTCAGCGGTATGACGCACGCGAGCTGCAATTCTCGCGTTCAGGTTGAAACGGCTGACATCAGTTTGCCGTATTTAGTGTTAGTGGAATTAATTGCACGATACACGAACGTCCGAACGAAATGAATACCCGACAAGGTGAAAGAATACTAGTCGCGAATGGCCATTCGCGCATCGCGTCTTGTCGCAATGATAATTCGGGAGGAAATTCCTCTCATAAATATTCCGACTCGTAAAACGACTCACGATGTGAAATAAAAATAGGTATATTTGTGCAGTATATGCGTATATAGTGTAGAGCTGTATATAATGCTTTGTTTCTTTCTACCATGTTACCATATTATGTTTTAATGATAGATTCTTTAGCCAACTTAAGTTAATTTTTCCGTGGGAAAAAAAAACTTTGAAATCAGTATATTTTCTGTACAATATCCTGTGTATAGTAAGAAGTTGCATTTTGCGCGATTGACTTTTCTGTGAATTCAAAAAATGCACTGCTGAAAAATTTTGAGATTGCAGCACCGAAGGTCTCGCCTCTTTATGTTTATTTGCTTTTTCATGTCGCACGTTAATAACGACATTATAAAGCAGTATGACAAGTGAGGTAATTAACAAGAATGTCAGGTACAGTGAAATGACTTTTTAATTTAATTGCTCAGTGGAATTTATATGGCAAAGACACAATTGTGTGACAAAGACATAGTTATGTCAAATAAAGATATCTCTTTTTATTTCTCATTAAAATCCCCCCTCCCAAAATATATATATAAGAATCAATTACGAGATTAAAAATCAGTTCGAGATGAAGTTCATGAGATAGTTAAAATCAAATGCAAAGTGAAATTGCAGATAGATTTATATTTTGTTATATAAAGATACATATAAAGATTTCAAAATTCTTTTTGTTAAAATAAAATCAAGATGAAAATCTTGCAAATTATTATTGCTGTGATTGTTTCTATACTTATCTCTTTTATAAATACTTGAAAGATCTCCGAGTACCATATTATTACACAAAAAAATAAATTCTTAAAGAAATGCATAAAATTAAATACTTTAACCCAAGAATATTTTTATGCTTAGAATAGCGCCAAGAATAAATAATTTCCGATTAACAATAAATTATTCGTAAAATAAAACAAACTTTATTCTTAGTTCAAAACAAATTTTATTTCAATAAAAGAATAAAGTTGCACTCTTTTAATACTAAATATGCTTATATTAGCATTATTTTTTTCTTCAATGACCTTTTTTTGTCAACTTATTTCAAACCCTCATACTTTTTAGTAACATCAAGATGACAGAAACCAATGCTGCAATAAGTGACGATAGCTTTGTGAAATGAAGTGCCACATTTATAGAGCATGCCTCCTAATGTGCACAAGCTCCCAAGAAAAAACTGAATCAAACTTGAATTATATCCTCTATTAATGTAACTGAAAGGCAAGTGAAATGCTGAGATCATTCTATCAATCTCTATTAGCTATATTGCAAATAAGGATGCAAATAGACGGTTAACCTCGTCACAATGGTAGAGAATGCTGGCTACACAGGCGGATCCGCCGCGACGAATTCATTGTTCATTTCACCCATTTAACTATGGATAGCAGATCCGCCTCGGAAAATCTGCCTCTCTGTATAGGTGCCTCTTCGTCATCAACATCATGCAGTGACAAAGTCGGCCAGCCGTTCGCGCATCCCCATTTGCAATATAACTGACAGAAACATTAGGACGAGCTGAATATTTCGTCCATCCTTAAAGATTGAACCACATTTAGAGATATGTTTCCACGAATGGAACAGTTCACTCACAAAACCACCGTCAATTGTCATTCACTACACCCATATCTTAATATTACTGAGGTAATTATAGATATACTGCCCTTATATATACTGTTGCCGCCTGCAGGCGAATTTTCAAATTGTAATTCTTAATCCAAGAATAAATAGTTTGTAAATAATGCGATTGAGTTTGTTAGAATCATATAATGATTTTAGAAACCAGAATATTGTACAATTTTAAGAATAAAATATACTTTATTATCGCGTAAATCTTTATTATTGATGTCAATAAACATTTATAATTGAAGAGAACATTTTATACTTAAATGAAAATAAATAGCATTCAAGAATAAAAATACATGTGAATCAAGAATTCATTTTTATCAGTGATATAAAAAAGCTTCTCTTTCAACTGTTAGATTGCTCTTTCTTAAAATTAGAACATCATGCAAACGTTTTAATTAAGATTTATCAAGACTTTAAAACTTATTTTTGTATCTAAATCGTCACTCGAAAGAAATATGTTATAATTGTCTGAAGTGATATTTAAGCTAATGAAGACGAAAATAAACTAATTGTGCATGTTACGTATTAAAAATCGCACTTACATTAGACTTGTCTGTAGTATTTTGATTTCACAACGAATGCTAATGTGTAACGTGTAATTGAAAATATACATACAACTATTTATATATGTTTTGTGCGCGTGCGTGTGTATGCAAATATATAGGAAAAAGTAACAGCACTTTTCAATATGCATCTTAGATATTGCTGTTTTTATGACTGTCTCATAACTTTTCACTTTTTTTTTTTCGCGAACGTGCATATGGAATGCTTATTCAAATATGACTTGGTAGACACCACGAAGACATTTTTACAATGCACAAACGAAAACCGCGAGGAGAGTGTCTCGTTTCTTATTTCGTGGTCACAGTGTTATCGAAGGTCACGATTTCTCGCTCAAAATGTCAACGTGCACGTCCAAAGTCCGACGAGATCATGAAAACTCGAATCGTATTACGAAACCGCATGGCCGATAATTCATACGTTATCGCGCTTGACGGCAAGCGTCTCAACGATGATAATTCTTGTCATTGTGACACTATACATGTTTCTCGTGTTAATAACAAGATGCATCGCGTCATAATAATTCACTTGTTTATTGATTTTCAATTAGTAAGTGAGGAAAATTTATTTTCATTGCAGCTTTGGAATTACGACGACGATGATTATAGCATTTCTTCGTGATATTGGGAGTGTATATTAATTTCATATATTAATTTCAAAGGATTTTTTGGTAAAAATACGGCTTTATTGTGAAAAAATGGTTACAAATTGATCATTCAAAATATTGTTCATCTCGCTAGTCACTACTTTTTCCTATCTTTCTGGTAATAGGTGAATTCCACGCCGAAAGAATGATACATCTTTTGAGGCTCCACGAATCGACCCATTTTTTCGTATCTTCATAAGAATGCAAGCGCTGTTCAGACAGGTCATGAGTCATCGATCGAAATAGGTGATAATCGGAAGGAGCAATATCTGGAAAATACGGCGAGTGTGACATCCCAGTTAAGCGTTTCTAACGTTTCCTTGACCGGTTTCGCAACATGTAGCCGAGTTGTCGTGTCTTTTCGCGTAAGAAGTCTTTTCTGGCCGTTTTTGCTTCAATGCTTCATTGCATCAATTGTTGTTGGTATCCCAGTGATGGTTTCATTGGATTGGAGCAGTTCATAATACACTACATCCAATTGATCTCACCAAATACAAAACAGGGTGAGCTAGGTGTCATGAATATTCGGCTTTACTATCGATGTTGATGGTTCGCCTGGTTTGCACCATGATTTTTTGCGTTTCGGATTATCGTAGCGCATCTATTTTTCATCACCCGTCACGATGCAAAAAACTTTTTCTTTTGTGTCTTCGAAGCAACAATTCACAGGTCATTTTGTGCCTTTCGACGTCCTTTGGCTTCAACTCGTACGGCACCCAATTTCTTTGCTTTTGAATCATTCCAATGGCTTTCAATGGCTTTCATGTTTGGAAAATCGTTGATCGATCAACATTTAACGATTCTGTAAGTTCTTGCGTTTGACTCGGGTCTTGATCGAGTAAAGCTTTCACTTTCTCATTTTCAAACTTTTTCGGCTGGCCTACATGTTCCTTGTCTTCCATATCAAAATCATCTTTTTTATAGCGTCAAACTCAGTACTCACATGTTGAAATCGATGAAATATAATCACCATAAGCTTCGGACAGCATTCGTTGACTTTGAGCAGCACTTTTCTTCAAATGGAAGCAAAAGAGCAAAGCTTTTCCCGCAAATTGCATTTTGTTGGCACAAAATTCGACATATTTAATGCTAAAAAAAACAATGTTATTTACACTTCACAATGTTTTATATACACACTATGACACATACTGAAAACTAAAGCCACATGATGCTTTGAACATGAAAGTAGCAACAATATGGCCCGATGCGATAGTACTAGTTACGTTTTTTAAAAATCCTTTAAAATTAATGCATACTCCCAATATGATTCGTATTAATTTATTATAATTTATTATAATTTAAATATTTATATGTATTATGTGTTTTTATATTTTTTGAATAACAGAAACGAAAGAAAAAAAAGAAAAATAAAAGTATTAGTACATACGATTGGATCATTCATGTCCTGCAATTTTTTCTTCGAAAAACTAAAAGCATCAAGTAAATTTTTTTTTACCCAATCTTATAAATATAAGATATAAATAATATAAATGCTAAAGATGTTAAAATGTGTATATATATATATATATATATTATGTAAGAATCATTTAATAATTTATATATATATTTCTTAAAATGATGAAAAACTTGGGACACGAAACGACTCATTGTGTGTAGTAAAGCAATGAAAAATCATCGTGCATAACTGATATTCTATCAATATGATTTAATTTTAATCTCGGTTCAACTAACTCTTCTTTTTCTAATTCTAAAAATTAGAAAAAGATGAAGAATAAATTAAACCGAGATTAAAGTTAATCTACATTGATGGAAAAGGGCATTAGGATTAAGTTTCAATTAAGTTTAAGCCTTTGGTTGATATTCATAGTTTATCCTTAATTAAGACTCTTATAACTATTAAGTATTTTAAAATGTCATGATCAGAGAATCGTACCAATCAGAGAACCGTATATTAGCATCTTAAGACATTATTTAAAATGATCTTGAAATAAGAACGAATTATGAATACGGGTCAGAGAGCCATATTAACATCTTAAGATATTATTCAAGACGATCTTGAAATAAATAACGGATTACGAATACGGCTTTTATCTCTTGAAATCATAGAATCGCAAGATGCTAGTAGATAGAATGGCGCGATGTTCTTTGACTCTATCGGTATATTATACCGTAAATAATATGATTTTTATGTGTAAGAAAAGAATCTTCAAGCACACGTACATTTCGGGGGAATTACGTGGAAACCCATTGCGGAGAAATACGGTGACGGGTTGACGGACTGACGGGGTGCCGCGCTGCGCCGCGCCGAGCTATGTAGTTGCGAATAAATAACGGTGTTTAAACAGGACGACCGTCTCGCGAAAATTATGAGGTCGCCCCGTGGCTGTTGCGGCCCGTGACTCCGGTGGAATCCCGTGTTTTGCACACGGAAGGGGAGAATGTAGCTGCACCGGCGATTAGTCGAACGACGCGTGACGTCAATGGCTTGCTTGTCTTTGCGAAAGTCTCGAGAGGGAGGTAGCGAAACTCAAGGAGAGCCATTAAATGCTTCTCCATGGGAGCACCATTCTCGCACATTTGTGCACGCAAATGTTTCATTGGTGAAACTCATTACATTTTCCAAAACTCATCCTTCGTTTCTCGATAAGTAGAATATTAATTACATTTTATAACATAAAGTGATGAGAGAACAATAATAAATAAATGAAAATCGATCGATGAAATTAAATGCACATAAATGAAAAATGCCATCATTTGACCAAAGCGGTCAAAAGTTCTTTGCGTCTCGTAATATTTCTTGTAAATTTACAATTTGCAATTATCTCGACAAAATTGCATGCAACATTAAAAACTGTAAATAATTCATTGCGGAAAATATTACCTCAGCCGGGATTCAATTCCGACAAATAATCAGATGTGCAGAGTTTGCTCAAACTGGAAATTGTATAAATTCACAAATAATGTTATTTGGTCGCGAAGAATAATTGCCTTGACCGAATATGGCATTTTTCGTATGATGATAGAAAAATATGAGAAAACATAAATAAAATATTTATTCAGTTGACTTATTAAAGTATTAAACGAAAAAATATTTTCAAGTTTCAAATATAAATGTCTGAACGTTAATGATCATATTTGGTTGAAAGTGTTGATCAGGCATTTTTGAGAGATGCGATTATTTTCACGGTTGGGAGTCGCGGTCTCATGATTTCGCGTAAAGTAAGTCCAGGAAGGTTCGTTCTCCCGAGAGGTGCATCGTTCTTAGATTCCATCAGTATATAGATAAACATTCTCTTTCACTTCTCGGCTCTGCCTTTCGAGAGGCTTCGGGAGAGAATAAGTACGCTTTTGCCGTGCTCGCTCGTATCTCTTTGGAGCTCCCATGCCTATTCGTGTGCTCGTGTACGTGAAGCGTTCGCGTGCGTTCACGTGCACGTGCGATCAAAGTGGGAGAGGTATTGTGTCTCTACGTTGTTTAAGAGGATGCGCGCGAGCGCGAGCGCGGTGTGTCTGTGGGCATAATCGTTTATTTCGCGTCGACCTTTGCGGGGCACTACGTCAAAATGTCAGATGCGACCCCGCCTGAGCGCGAGGGAAGATGTACTGGGAACGTTGTAATGGGCTTACAAAGCGTAACAAACTGATGCGAGGTCAAACACACGACGGGCAATAAACACACGTAGAGATAAATGGGCCCTTAAGGTGCACCACACCGCGCCGGGAGGCGGGCGTTTCGTCTCTCGACGCGTATCTCTCCGATGCATGCGATGTGATGTTTTGTTTGCCGCGAAATGAGCGTCGACGATCCGAGGCCGCGATACCCGAAACTCGCGCTTGTCTCGCTCGTTTTCAGATCAGCGTTATTCTCGTTTGTAAACGCGGGTGTTTGCAAGAACAATCGTTTCTCTTTTTTAGATGCAAACGCTTTAATGGATTTATTTATATAGATTTATATAGTCCACTTTTTTCTCTTTTTATATATATATATATATATATATATATATATATATATCTAGATATATATTTTTCCTGGATATCAGCATTAAGACTTTTTTTTCCACGTATGACGTATTTCTTCTTGAGCTTTGTATCGACTTTCTCTTTATGAGAATTTATGCGAACATTCCGCAACGTTCATAATTCAACTATAACTTTTATAGACTCTGTCGTATATCCTTGTTAATATTTCTCGTTGTCAACATAAATACAGTTAAATATAATTAATTAAAGATAATTTTTATCTTCTTTGTTAATTTTTTAATTTCGTCAAGGATGGGTCACATCTTAAGCGTTATAAAAAATATAAAAATTTCATAAATTGTTTCGTTATTACGTCTGAATATTTGTGTAAAATTTGAACAATTATCTTATTGATTAAAAAATTATTTAATTTTTTGATTGGCTTGATTCTTATGTAAAATCGTATTTTAGAGAAAATAACATTAAGAATTAAATTAAATTTTATACCTAGTCGTATACTAATCAAACAATAATAAATACTCATACAAAAATAAAAAATTTATTTGAATATACTTACTCCTTTGGAAAAATTTAAAATCTTAGAAAACCTTAAAAAAGAATCTTAAAACTTACTTAAGAAAAACTAAGAGACATTAAAGAAACTTAAAAATTGTGAAAAATAAATGTGAACTTAAACATTTTTCTTTAAAATAATAATTGTAAAATTGATATGAATTGTAGGCAAATCCTATTCATGAGTAAATTTGATCTTACTTCAAAACTTACGAGCACTTTAAAAATTCCAAATGCAACGGAAATAATACAAAAATAATAAAACCTTTGGTTTTTTTAAGCTGTTTTAATGCCAGTCTTGAAATATGTACTTTAAAGTTTTTAGGTTATTTTAGACTAACCTTTTACACATCCTAATTACTTCAAAATTTTTTAAATAAACTCTTAATTATTTTTAAAAACTTTAACTTTATTTAAAATCAATTTTTCGAAGAGCGCCATTGTATTTATAGTCAAAACATTCTCAAGTATCGAAACAATCGCACGTCCCGACTGCAGACACAGACGGAGCAGTACGATCGCCATAAGCGACTCGCGAAGCGTAACAAACTGACGCGGGGTCAAACGCACGACGTGCGAGTCGCGACGGGTAATAAACACGCTGAAAGATAAACGGGCGATCGGGTCCAGTCCATGCCCAGGTCTCGGGAAAAGTATATTGACGTGCGGTAGTTTTCGTTTTCGATATGAAGAACGCAGATCGGTATGAAGAACAATGTATCATCCGGATTATCAAAGATGATTAGGTTTATTACCTCTCCCTTTTGTACATTTATAACGTACATTCGCTTTACTTTACTATCCAGTCGAAACAGATATCGAGGCTTACCTTACTCGTTATCGCGTGCTATCTCCTGTGGAAATTATTGCTATCATAGAGACACAATGTGCTTGGAAACTTACTGCGAAATCTAACGTGATTATTTGATATTATCCATATCGAGAGACACATCATTTTTACAGGCTGCGACCTTCGCGAAAGTAATCGAATAATTTAATAATCTGGGATGAATGTTGTGTATGATTAATGCGTTCCACGAGATCGTTACAATATAGAATAATTGAATGAGCTTTCAGGGAATATACAGACATTATGGATCTAAAGATTTTCTTTTTTTTCGACCCGCGTCTCTATCGATCAATTTTATACACAAATCATGCACAGTCTATGCTCTATGCTTTGACTGGCTTTGACACGATGGACGTAGACGTGAGAAACGCGCCCGTGTCTCACATCGCACACGTCAGACGGCGGACGGGCGTCTTAGCGCCCTGCTTTCTCTTTTCTACATTTTTTTTGCAAGCTAATCGTGCTGAATGAACGGTATGTATCTGTGATGTTCGATTCTCTTTCAGATGCCGCAGACAGTGCCGACCGCGGCCGGCTACTCGCCGTCATTCGACTACAGCACTTTTCAGTTCGATTTGTCTCTCCTGTCGGATGATTACAGCCCGACCGGCGCGGGCGGCCAGGCTTGTTTGAAAAGTTCACAGATCAAGCAGGAGGCACGCTCGCCACGTTCGGGATCGCCCACGATCCAGAGCCCACCGTATCCAACCGGCGAGTTGCCCTTATCACCTAACTACTCGCATGAGGGTTCCTCGCCGGGATATCCGACGAGCCCCTATTATGTACCCAGGAGCCCTCAAAGCGCCCAGTTTTATCCCACCAGCCCGGAACCGTCCGCCAAGCAAACAATCAAGAGGGAGAAGAGCCTCGATCTTTTGGCAATTCTTCAGGAATCCAGGTAGATACCGCATCGCGACTAATTAATTATTTTGTAAAGTGGGTTTTTACTTTAGCCTATATTTTTTTAAATGTCTATCACATATGTTCAAAATCAGGACATAAGATTTCGGTTGGATGCACTATATAGTGACTAGTGCATATTAAAGCCGTTGTATATCTATACTGATTTAGTAAAAGTAAAATACAAATATTTCGAATTATATCTGCACAAAAAATCTGCAATACAAATGATTTGATAAAATGTAGAATAAAATGCCCGCACCGATGTTAGATTTCGTCTCTACTTTCAGGGAAAATTTAATTTTTTTTATCTATGTAAAATGCTTTTACACTGTGTTATATATGATCATTATACGTGACACGCATGGGATTAAAAATCGCTCATCACTCGCATTTAGGACCATACTTGGATGCCATTATTTCTCGTGTCCTGTCATTTTCTTCGTTTACAATCTTTTAACGGTAATGGATCGCGCATTTTCGCATGATTACAGACTCTTAGCCGAGAGTCTGGGTTACCGTGAGGACTCAACCGACTGCACAGTGCCCTGTACTCCGCCTCGAAGCGAGGAGGATATCTATAACAGTCTCGACGCCGACTTCCTACCGAAGAAGGAGAACACTGGCGTGCAGGGGCATCCATTGCTGAAAGAAATCCTTTTCAAGGAGGAACCACGATCCGTTTCTAGCAACAACGGTTCGCCATCTTCCTCTTTATCCTCCTCTTCGTCTTCGCCTAGTCCCTCGAGCGAATTTGAGGGTAGTTCAGCGTTGCACGAACTTCTCTTCAAGGGCGCCGCCCTTCGTAAGGACCTTGTGGTAATTTCCAAGACGAGTCAGCTTAAGGTGGAACGAGGATCGCGAGAAGAACTGGCGAATCCTTTGCGAAAGGAGGAAGAACTCTTCAAGGACGGCCAAAAGAGTGATCATCAGCTGCTGCGAGAAGTGCTGAGGGATACTAGCTTCCAGAGAAAGTACAATCTAAGACCTGTCGATCTCGGCGGCGTTGGCACTGGTTTCGTTGAAGACATGGAGACCGGCGAATGTGTCGGCGACCTCGCCCGCGAACAGCTCGAGCCCGTCCTCAGTCTGGCTATTCAGCAACTACAGAAGGACTTTGACAACACCTGCGTGGCACTCGGTATTCACCCAGGTGAGCCTCCTTTAAAATGAAGCCTCCATTTAATTACAATTTTATAAAACAATCTTCTCTTCTGGTTCATATTTCTGCAAGATGAGCATAGCTTGCAAACGAGCATAGCTTGATTATCATGCAACTTTTCTCATTGAAGCTTTTGAAATTTATTTAAGAATGCTGAAATTGAATTTTTTATAATGCAAGTCAAATTAATTGAGATAGCACAAATTATTGAACCACAATTTGCGTATTCACACGTAATCATTATAAAATCCATACGTATTATTATAATCGTTGATACCGAATGAATTATATATATGGATAATAAATTAAAGAGCTGAAATGGTAAAAGATATGATATAAAATCATACATCTTATACGATTATCGATATTATCTCGCTAAAGATTAATTGCAAGTATAATGGAGAGTAAGTGCGTATGTCCTTATATAAGCATACCATTTCTATAATAGTCGCCGTAACAATGGTAATCACGTGCGCGTTAATTATTATTATTATCAACTTTATGGTAATCATCAAGTAAGATTTATTCTTGCGTTTCTTATAAGGTTTTATCATTACATCTTTTGCTAAGATTATCTCGACAATGTAACTCGAGAATTATCTGTATTCGTGATTTTCGATGATGTTTCATACCGTAGATTGTAGCTTAAGTCTTATTATCATTTCAAAACTTATAAAATTGCTTACTAAAATTGAGTCAAGCACCTCTTTCTTTAGCAGTAAGTCTCAAACTTATCATATACGTATCCATGGTTGTAATGCAGTGCCGAGATTCGTTAGTATCTCACTTCTCCATCTATAAACTCTCTCCTCGTGATCAGATATACTGTGGAAATATTCACTTCGATGATGCCATTCGATGATGTATAGACGACATGATTACGAGCGAGCTATCAGAAATTCCGACGCGCACTTCGATTTTCTCGGTTAAGTATCAGCTAGTCTCGTTCCGTTAGGTCTTCTCGTTACCTTGCCGCAGGCAGTAATTTCGACGACGACGATGTCGTCGTCGTCGTCGTCGTCGTTATATATATTCGCAAATGCAACTAGTTCATTTGTTAATGTGAACCATGAGTCACGGTTGAAATAAATTACCAAAGCATGTCATGTTGGCATGCTTTCACGAGGAGTTACGAAATTATGGTGCTGTGCCGTGACGAAGATCCACGTCATCGATATAATTACATTGCCTTACAGATTTGTTTATCTTTAATATTCTTCTACGCTCATATGCGCAACTATTATACTTCCGTGCGATATTTTCTCAATAAGCAAGAAATGTTTTTAAACGTTGTAGCAATATTGCAATAACGTTGCTGCAATGCTGCTGAAATGTTCGAAAATGTGGTTTGCTTTTTCTGAGTTAACATTCGTATCCTCAAGATTTTTCACGAATATTCATGTAGTTTTAAATCTCGTTTACGGTCCTTCAAGTTTTTGATTTTTCATTACTGCGTTTTTTCGGTTGGCGACCGTGAAAATAAATAACGTCAGATTTCCGACACTTAATTGCAGAGCCTAGACGCTGGAGTGCAGCGGATGTGGCGGCTTGGGTACAGTGGGCCAGGCGGCAATTGCAATTGCCTTCGGTACCTATGGAGAGCTTCAACGTGGATGGCGCGACGCTGGCCTCCCTCACAGAAGAAGAATTCTGCCAGAGAGCTCCTCAGGTGAGCTCAAATATATAATACCTTCTTTTAGGTTTAGCCTTTTAATGAGACTGACAATGAGACACAGAGATCACACGTTTAAAGAATTATATAGATGATTAAAGTATTTTCCTTTTTAAATATTATTATTAAATATTATTATTATTATTTACTTTTAAATATCATTATTAAAAAATATTGTTATTATTTATTATTTTTCCTTGGTAGGAAATATTTTATCTAAGTGACCTTTTTTCCAATTTTTCCATTTTCCGTTAAATATCTTACGCGCAATAATCAAGTCTGTTTGTTCAAAAAATTCTGATATAAACGAGGAATAAGGTTTCGTTGTTTACTTCTATTTTCTCGACAGCTTCTCGCACACAGTATATACTTAAATGTAGGTAAATTATGTAGATATCTGTATTCAGACATCGCTTTTAATCTCCGAGCAAGAAAGAATTGCTCAAGATATTACAAAAAAATTTCGCCTTAAATTTTTATTCTTTATTTTTACATTTTATCGTGTCCGACTTTTATTTTCTCGTACACTACGTTAAGCGCATGCACGACTTACAACTTTGACGTGTACCGTTACGCAATGCCTTGCGTCTGCGATGATCGACCTCGTCGCGCGTCGTGGGGATTGTACATACTTACATGCTTTCGACGAATCAATCAACCACGTGATTTTCGAAATGATTTTATTTTACGTTAATGTAAAAAGGTCTGAGCCAAGAAAAAAAAAACACTTAAATTTACGTAAGGGTTTTTTGCATGACGTTCTCTCTGTATTGTAATATAGATGCTTGATGATGTTAGCAACAATAACAAAGTGATACTCAATCTTATATGAAAAAGTATTCTTATCTGCCTCATTGATATCATTGGATTTTTTATGGAACTTATCTCTCGTCGCGTCGCGAAAATTTATAATAGATTTTACATTTATCGCGGTAATTGTCGTATGTTGCGTCTATTTTGTTCGTAATTTCTTTCAATAGTAAAAGTATTTTCATAAGCAATCACATATTTAAAATTAAATTACTGTACTTATATATATTTCATTAAGATTAATTTTTTATAAATATCAGTACTTATCAGTGACAATAACTTATCAGTGACAAAACGTAATATAATAACAGGACGTATGGATGTGAATCGGTAAATTCATGTTTCAGTGAAATTATGGCATTTAAGTTTAAATTTGACATCCAAAAAAGTTACACGCACACACAATCAGTGAGCGTAATTTTAACTTTATCTTTTATTATCGTAACAATTCGCGATCATTGTAAATTCGATCGTTGAAGAAACCAGGGCTTGAGAAACCGGGACTTGAGAAATGTCCATTGCCAAGATCCGGTGAAAGTGAATTTCCTGATAATCGATGCGCGTTTATGTCCCTTCCGCATAATCTGAAGAATTAACTGAATTAGTGGTTGTTCAAGATTTCGACATAACGTAACAGGATCGGAATTCCCCAAGAATCATCTGATGCGTGAAAGTTATACGTTTGTGTCAGGGATACGATTTCAAGAAAGAGGTCCTTAAAATTGTTCAAGATTGTGTTTTTCTTTTATTACCTCTTCTTTTTTATCAAGTTGAAACTTATTCGTGTATTATAATCTGATATTAACGATATTGACATTGATGAGTATCAACGTGAAATTTAAATAAAAATATAAATTTTTACGTAATTATCCCCCAGTCTTGTTTTGAATGAAATACTATTTTATATTATTATATACGGAATGAAGATTATAACAAAAGGTAGATTTAAGGGTAGATTTCCTGAAATCATTAAGACAAAAATATCTAATATAAAAATATCGAGGCTATAATAATTTTTGAATTATAAGCGTTTAAGTTATACTGTCTAAAACTTGTGCATTTAAGTGTGGCACAATGTAAAGTGCTAAAAACGAAAGCTAATTATCTCCTCTTATTAATATCGATATAAAGATTACATATGCGAAGATAAAATTATTGATGTTTCTAATTATTGATATTTATTAAAAAATTATTGTAACCTTGATATTATTATGATATTAGAATTTTTGTCTCAAAATGATCAGAAATCTCCCTGTATTATTACGATCTTTTGCGGGACATCTTGTATACAAATATCTTTGTCGCAATCTTAAATAGAGTATATCTCGAAATTCGCGAATCAAAATAAACTTTCTTACTATAATAAGAAAGTTTTTAAAAAATTAAGTAAAAAAAAAGTTATGTGTTATATAAATTTTTATTGTAAATAATAGTTTGTAAAATAATAAGGATTATACTGAGAGGTATTTTGATTCGCAAATCTCAGGATATATTCTATACAATAGTGACAATATTAATTTTGATTACAATATGCATGTCTAGCGCACATTTACATTATAAATGCAATTTTCTACCTTGTAAATAATATCTGACTTAAGAATATGTGATTACAAGTACCGTAGTAACTTGATTACAAAGTACCATTAATGATCAGTTGTTCATATCTCGATGTGATTATTTGACGAATCAAAGTATGAAATTATCTTTATGAATATATTATTATTCGAAAAGAATTGAGAAAATAACAAATTACGACGGCTTCTTTCTGTTGGCTTTTCTGATACTTGTGCATACAAGCTGCATTAAGTCGCTTATTAAGTAACAAGTTTTATATCCACGGCATCGAGCGTGCTAAAAACCGGTTGTGCCAATATTGATTATACCTATCTGTCGACTGCAGTTAACCCTAAACTTGACAAAGTTAAGACAAAGCTAAAAAAGTGAATTTGACGTAGCATTATAAAACAAAGTGTCATTTTAACCAATTAGTTCTTTTTCTAAAAGTATCATCTTTTTTTCCGTTCATTTTCGTTTTTATTGTTCATTCGTTGATGATTTTTTATTAATATAATGATTATAATAAAATAGGATGAGAAGCAAAATACATTTCCTCGCTTCATTACCTAAGAATTAATTTTTTCTCCGTCTTCTCCATCTTTCTGAATTTGTTAAAGAAAACAGGAAATATCAAAGTCAGTTAAGAGCTTGAAACATAATAAACGCCGTATAAACTTCGGATAATTATGTTACGTTTTTAAATCATAAGCATAAATAGGTAAATCTTGGAGTCTCGTCGATCGATGCGATGCGCATCTTATTATTCGAAGAGAATTACAGGCATAAGTCTAACGGAAATTAATAGCGAATAGCGAGTATAGAGTAGCTGTGTATATGACGAGCAGCGGGGAAGTAGTCATGCATAATAGATTCCGCTTTGCGTCTAGTAATTGGATAATCGCGTTGCGAAGTACTACGGTAGGTCTCATAGCGTGGAATCATGGTCAGACTTATGGTCACGTTCTATCTGCGATGCGATCTCGCCAAGTCCTTTCCTCGTTTGTTCGTGCTCCGTTGATGCGACGCGACGTGCAGTCGAGTTTCTTTCGCGGACTTCATTCATGGTTCAACTCACAAATATTACGCACGCGTACTTTATATTGTCCGTAAAGGTTTACCCGGCCAATTTAATTTTACAGCTCGATTGAATTTAAAATTCATAGGTATTCGGTCGTATATCTTTCTTTATAAAGTTGTCTATAATTAATCGCTTGGTTCCTCGAACTTTTACAAGTATACTGCAATAGAATCATTGAAGATAAAACGTTCAGGTATAAAGACAGTTTTTATTGAGTTTAAATTTTTTTTAAATCGAACAATAAAAGATAAAATATCGAAAAAAGTGAAAAGAGCAGAAAATTGGATTGCATTTAATAAATGGCGTTTAATGCTGACGTGTAAGCCCCGGACGAGTCATGCCACATTCGCTTATCGATTCCTCGAGGAAATAATTATGGCATTCTTTGCGGTTTGGCATCGCGTCTTAATGGCAGCGATTATCGATACGCGAGAATATTTGTTTCTCGGAACATTGCAAAGTATCCAAGTATGATTACGCCGCTAAATGAGGCATAAGAATGTGCTGCGCACAGATTACATTGGCAGATCGAAGGAAATGCTTCGTTAATAAGCACTACGCGATCTAATTTCAACAATTAAATCTTGCAAATAATTGTTACGTATTTGGAATCGTTGGTTTGTAATAATAGCTATAAATATTGCTCCAATAGCTTGAGATGAAATCTCTTACGAACGAGCATCTCGTATCTCGCGTCTCCGGATGTCGGCCTGTTAATTTGTGCATCGTGAGGATAGGCTACGAGAATGTAACGGCGATGCAAAATGAATGCGCGTCCGAAATGAATGTGCGTGCGTGCGTGCGTACAAACCGCTTCTTGAACACTCATTCCAAGATCAGCAGGATCGGCTTCACCGTGTGCCTACCGGTGTGCGCGCCATTGGCTCGTCAGAAATGATCGAGAAGTGGGTCAACCGCTCGAATGTCTTGCCTGTTGCGTTGCGTCTCTCTCAACGGAGCCGCTTTCTCTTCTCTCGCGCGCACAACGATTCTTCCATTGGAATTCTAACGCTCCTAACGCGCTCTTCTGATTCTCTTTTTCTCTTTTCTTCTTTCTCGCGTCTATTCTTTTCTGTGCTCAGCTTTTATTATCTTTAATTGTCCCTATATATGTCGATCTTGAAGGCAAGTGGCAAGTTAAGTTTAGGTTCTCAATATAATCAGCTAATTTTGATATTATATATAATATGTAATAGATTGCGTTTGATCTGTTTAAATAGAGAGCATTGATGTGCTATTTAATGCATCAAACGATGTCTACAATGAGATTTTAAATTAACCAATTGTAGTCCAGCGACCAGCTTAAACTCCTTTGAGTTTTACGCCTTAAACATTGCTGTAGATGCCGCTTTATAAAACGTCGAAGTTATGAATAATTATGCTAATAATGCTGATATGATTGTTTATATTGAAGTGTGGGAGCATGCTGCACGCACAGTTGGAGATCTGGAAGGCCGCCGTCGAGGAATCACCACGAAACACTCTAGCCGCTTCCTGGAGTCCCACGGGAGTAGTTCAGTCTCCAAATAGCGCCGTGACTCCGACAGTTGGAAATACAATAGTTGGCCTCAAGGAATCTCCCTGCACTATTGATTTCTCAGACGGTATATTATATGCTTCTTGTCTCATTTAACGGATCATTATTTATCGAATGGTAAACTCGTTTAACGAAAAAATTAAGTGGACACGCCTTATTTTCTTGCTTGATTCCATAGACATAATACTAATAAACTGCGCATTCCTATGGAGTTGTCACTTTGGTTTAGAAAGAGTAAGATACCTTGAATCACATATCGGTCTCTCTCTCGCTCCTTCTATTTTTATTTTATTTTATTTTCGCTAAATTCTTTGAATTTATATTATACATATATTACTTTCTTCTGTTTTTCAATGTAATTAATTTTCTTTAACTTTTGCAAGTTTTTTTGTTCTTTATATTATTTTTGCTTCCATTTATTTGGTTTTAAAAAACCCAGTCTTGGCATAATAAATATTTTTTCTTTCTTTTTCTCTCCCTCTCTTTTTCTTTCTAAAGTATTAAATTGAAAAGAGATACTAATATGTTCAACTCTTTCTAACGGAGTTAAGAATGTTACAGATGTTAAGATCAGCGGAATGCGCAGTCTATACCTGTTATGTCTAAAGAACTTATAATGAGAGAGCTTATATAGTAATTATATCGGCTCTTTACTTGGTTTCACGCGCGAATAAAATGTAACGCAACGATGCCAAGTTGACAAAACGCAATTAGTTTCGCTTCTTATTCCTCACTCCTTGCGTTCCCTTGATTCTCTGCGTGCAGACGAGGATGAGGATTGCGCTTCCGCTCAGAGCAGCGGGAACGATGACAACAGCGGTGCAGGCGGTAAGATGCGCAACGGCGGTAGCCATATTCATCTCTGGCAGTTCCTGAAGGAGCTGCTGCAGAGCCCGGGCGTTCACGGCTCCTGCATACGCTGGTTGGATCGCAACAAAGGGGTCTTCAAGATCGAAGACTCGGTGCGCGTCGCGCGACTTTGGGGTAAACGAAAGAATCGGCCCGCGATGAATTATGACAAGCTCAGCCGCAGCATCCGACAGTACTACAAGAAGGGCATCATGAAGAAGACGGAGCGTAGCCAGAGACTGGTATACCAGTTCTGTCATCCTTATTGTCTATAAGGAAGATTCCTCCGTCTCTCTCTCTCTCTCTCTCTCTCTCTCTCTCTCTCTTTTCGCCCTTCCGTTTTCTTTCTCCCGCTTCTCCTTTCTCGTATCTACGAGTCCTCTCAATCTCTTTTCCTTTGTGCGAGTAGGCGCACGTGGTCTGGAGCGAGTGACCTCAACAAGAGCCCACCAGCACAAAGATTAAAAGGTAAAAAAAGAAAAAAAACGAAATAATGATCCATGCCATGCTCGATATTATCCCGATGATAACACCGAGCCACGGTCGGGTCCGCTTAGTACGCCCGTTTTGGGCGATCACTTTCGCCTTATGTTTATTTCCTTCTTTTTTCACTTCCCTTTCACTTTTCCTCTCAGTGTGTACGTACTTACGTCTTCGTTTTCTTTTTCTTTTTTTTTTATTAATAATATTGTATATGTATAAGCACGCGATTTTCTACCGGGTCGGTCTTTCGTTTCGACGAAGCTCTTGTCGCGAGGTGAAGACGCGAGCGGGTGGAAATTTGCCAGAGAAAAGGGAAGAAATGACTCTTTCCTCTGTATTCTCACAATCGCTTGTCGGCACCAGTTTGTCGGATCCTCGAGCTGTCTAATAATGTACGCGATACGTCGACGGAACACCACACTCAGCGCGCGGAACTATTCGTCGCAACTTGATTCCGCCGTTTCTCGATATGGTAACGAACGGAGATTGAAATTGTCTCGAGAAATAATCTATTTTTTATACGAAAAAAATTTTTCTAATCGTGCACACGCCATGACTTCGTCGTCCTTCTCTACTGCGTCGCAAACGAGCAAAAATATCAGGGTTATTATAAAATTAGAATCGTGAAAAATCTGAGAAATATCGGAAACATGAAAACGGTTAGGAAAATTAGGGAAAAGTCAAGGAATTTTGCAAAATTTTCTGGAAAATTAAAATTTTTGACTTTAAGAAGTTTAATATACGTACACGCAGAAAAATGTTTGATTGAATCAATTGGAATTCTGATAGAAAATGAACAATCCAGAATTTTGATTAAATCTACTAGATCTGGTTATCTCAATTAGAATTCTAATGGATTTAACCAGAAATCTAGCAGACTTTATCAGAATTTTAACTTGTTCATTTTCTACTAGAATTCCAATTAATTCAACCAAACATTTTTCTCTGTGTACATCACACCTACGCAGTTTTGGAATACTATCGACTTAACAATTAAATGCGAGCCATGTAACTTTAATAATAATTTACATTGCTATGTTGAATTGAATTTCTCAACAAAATGTGTTTAACGATTTCAAAATCAGGACGAAAATGCAAAACAAAAGAAATTCAAAATATTATTGAAAATATCAAGAAAAATGGAATTTTGTCCAGGAGGCGTAATGGAATTTTAGAATGAGGAATCTGTAACAATCCTGAAATACGGAACAAAGAAGAAACAAAATGTCAATTTGCAGGTATAGCGTAATGTCGCGTGTATCTGACGGAAGATGAAAATATCTTCGTCGAAATAATCATTACCTGCTCGCGACGGGATAAAGTTAATTATATTTTTACACATTTTACGACCTCTAACACGCACAAGTTCGCGGAAATATTTTTACGCGCGCGTGAAGGTGTTTATTAAGTTGTCGAGAGTGCCTTAGACGCGTGCGGTGGGAATCGCGATAATGAAAGATGCGCTGCGTTTAAGCCGCGAGGATTTCTGATCGGATCACGGACGATGGTCATCGCGAGAAATTTCGCGCCCGCGATCGACGACCACCTCATAGATAGATCGATCAAGTGGGCATTCCGTTCGAGAGAACGGCGGGAGAAAGAGAACAATTATATGGCGATCGCTGTGGCGCTCGAGGCGTCTCAGACGCACGGCTGGTGCTGGTGATTTTGGTCCCATATATCTATGATATATTAAATATTGTATGTTCCATGAACGATTAGGATTTAAGATTTAGGTGCATAAGTGTGTATCGGGGACTCACGTGAGTCACCTTTAAGTTACTCCAAGAGATTTTTTTCTTTCCTCTTTCCTAAGAAGAACAAGAAAGTCAAAATAATGTCATAATATTGACTGAAATATGGAAAAAAATAGCATTAATTTGGTCAATAATCGGTCATTATGACGTCAAATTGACTGATTATTTGAACTTTTTTGTTCTTCTTGAATTTTTTTCTCTTCTTACGTTTTCTTTTTTGCTGCAACGTCCACCCTGCACGATCGCGATTGCAATGCCGATCGCATCGATTTTTTATGCTTATAATTCATGGCTCTCATGCATTTTTATATTATTCATCCTTTATTCCTTTATAATAAGTTTTAATTAATTTTCAGATTAACAGAAATTTCATTCATTCCTCCGCATAAATTATCGGGAAATTGGGTCATTCTTGTATTTTTCTTTTCTTTCGCTTTCTGTCATTATATCAAATACTTTTTAAAAATATTTTAATAAGTTATTTGCGATTTTGAATTACAACATATATAAAATACAATTAATATAGAATTTCGCCCAGTTTTAATTAAACATTAAGATTTACTAACGTTGTATCCACATTCGCTCACCAATCGGTTGTATATACAGATATATATAAAACACAATTATTTTATGTATTCGTTTTATTTATTTAATTGAGTTTTATTTAATTTGTTTTATAACTAAAATAATAGTACAATCTGCCATGTGTAATGCTGGAAGCATGCATCCCAAGCAGAACAAAAATGTCATAATAACTGAATTATGACAAAGAAATGACATAATAACTGAATTATGACCAAAAAATAATATAAATTCGGTTAATATTCAGTCAATATGATGACATTAAATTAACATTATTTTGGCTTTCTTGTTCTTCTTGGGATTCCGTTAATGTCGATTCTGTGAGTGATATCGGTACCGTTTTAGTTCGCTTGTGTACGATTGTGTATATCATGGATTTAACGTTGGAGATTATTAGCGTGACTGTTTCCCGTGCGAAAGTGCAATTACGTCCATGCACCTATTAGCATTGAACTTGAATCATTTTCAGCTCGCTTTGACTGCGCAACGTTCATTGTTCAGAATCGTATAATAAATACAACGGCTGCGTTCAGTAAAAAAAAAGCAGCTTTGCAACTGTTATGATTCTTTATTATGATTAATTCTTATTCTTAATTCCTTACGAATTTAGATGTACGAATCATATTAAAGAATCTTACAAGAGTTACAAATCTGCTTTTTCAGCAGAACGCGGAATAAATAAGTACATTGTTATAAACGAGTAGAAAAATTGATTTGCATTGTTGTTTCTAAACATTTTACAAAGTAGTTTAAATTCATGACGATGAATTATTTTTTTCTTGCACAATTGTTTGCTAATGCTATTCGACATGAATTAATATTTATAACAAGTGATCATTCTTTAATAACATTCGGGCTATTAAAGAATTCAGGTCTCTTGTTTCGAACGTAGTACTTAAAGCCAAAGAATATGGCGGCATGAACGAACGAATATCAGATAGGTCTGTCGAGGAAATTAATTTGCTCGCGTAATTAGATCGTAAAGCTCACTTCAGCTGTTGAATTTCTACGCGATATATTATTTTTTTATACGGCCTGGCATAGAACGCTCATCAAATCGGAAGTAGACCGCGGCGGGATCTCAAAAAACACTGTTGTTTAACGTATCTAAATTAAAATTGAGAGAAATATTAAATTACAGATATTATATATCTATTAAGAAATAAAAAAATTCGGATTAATTATTTTGATTCAATTTTTTTATTGTTAATTATTGTTTTTTTAAACTGTTTTGTTAAACTGATATGTTTTATCAATAGTTTGAATCAATATGTTTCCATTGTTGCTTCACGAAATTATATAAATACATGCACGTAAAAAAAGTCTCTTTTCTTGATAAAATAATACGATGACTTCTATGCAATTATTAAAAGTAATCTCTTTTAAGATCGTTTGCTATCTTTTGTGCCAAGTTTCACTGCATTCTGTTATAAATTTAACAGTAGTTGATTCTTTAATTCCGCGATATAAAGTACAAGGGAAATCCAAAAGCAGGAAGACAGGAGATTTATCTTCGATCGATAGTTGCATTATAACAGAAAGAATGCAATTCGTTTAAACGGATAAAATCCAGAAGCGCGATTAATTTTCCAATTAGATAGAGAAACGGAAAATTAAAATCGATCAAAATGAGTAAAAAACGCGAGTAATTGAATAGATTCCAATTGCGCGATATCATATCACAAAACGACTATTGTTGTAACCGACTGTTTATTTATTAAATTATTAAATGCTAAATTTAAATTTTATAAGACTAAGGGCTTTTTCCACTAATTTCTGGTTAAATTAATCAACGATAAACTCACAGAAGTGTCAACAGCAGTTTAATGTATCAGAATGCTCTCTCTCTTCCTTTTCTGTGTTCAATTCTCACATTGGCAATCGTGATGATTGAGTTAACCATTGATTAGCGTTAAGTTGGTGACAAAAGCTCTAAAAAAAAAAGATGGAATATTTGTTTTTTTAATACAGCGTGTTTGTCAATAGACGTATTTCTTCTTTAAACTGAAATTACTTTTTCTTAACAAAAATATAAAAAATGTTGATATTTTTCATAATCTAAATAAATAAGAAAAAAGACTTGGATTGACTGGATTGTTCCATCTTTCGATAAATTTCAGCTCACTATCTTATTTTTTTATTCTTTTATTCTTTTGTTTATCTAATAGATAAATTACTACATAGATTATCTGAAAATGAAATCGGTCCTTGTTAAAATAAATTGTAGGATTGCAATGAAAGTTTAACTGTCAATTAATTTCAAATAGATTGTATTTTAGCAGAATTTTAATGTGGAGTTCCATATTATTCAATATTTTCATAAAAAAGAAAAAATTGTCCCGTTTATCAAATACGTCCATTATCAAACATTTTAATTTATATACATATATGTATATATACATATAAATTTAAGGAATTTATATATTGTTATCGAATTGAGAGATTACTAATATTGAAATTTATATAAATCAGTGCAATTTATTTTATTTTAATGAAAGAAAAAAAAAGGGGGGGGAGACAGCGAGAAAAAATTGTGCTTCCATTTTCCCAATGATCTATGGCAATAGCAATGTAATTTGCGCTAGCAATGTGTTTATTGCACGTAAAGTTTTGTAAATATTTGTGACTAGCACGAGAGTATATCTCTTTTTATTCGATAACCGTTACTGGTTTTATATGAGCAGATATTTTATTATCTATATCTATATATATATATATATATATATATATATA
>Ga0157363_1000489_pt1 | contig 30300 bp, 29 predicted proteins | sample AttsexASBM1_FD_111477 | JGI IMG/M metagenome (GOLD analysis project Ga0157363, IMG submission 111477) | Fungus gardens microbial communities from leaf cutter ant in Ribeirão Preto, State of São Paulo, Brazil - Atta sexdens ASBM1 | ecosystem: Host-associated > Fungi > Mycelium > Unclassified ... | reverse complement strand
GTAAGGCAGGGCACAGGTGACCAGTAATTTTTTTGTGGCTTGAGTCATAATTTGCGTAGCTTTCTGTAGATGAACAAAAGGAATAATGAATGGTAACTGAAGGCCCCGACAAGGTAAACGGTTTACATCAACTAACAGCATGGACGACAAGAATCTGATAAGATTAGCCAATGCGTTACTATCTTATTTGCCTAACTGCTGTCTTCTAGGAGCGATGCCATGTCTTTTGCCCCCTCATCCACGCACTCCTCTGATTTGCGTGACATTGTGAATCCGCTTCTCGCTCAGTTTTCGCACCCGACCCTACGACAATCGCTGGCCGACCTTCACGCACTACAGCATGCCGTGCTGCTGGATCAGACTCTGCATATCGAATTACAGCTCCCCTTTGCCTGGCCACAAGGTTTTAAGGCATTGCAGGCTTGGGCTACCCCTTTGTTAATAGAGGCGACAGGCGCCAGCGAAGTAGATTGGCATCTCGACTATCATATCGCCACGCTAAAGCGCGTTAAGCAACTACCTGGCGCGAAAGGCGTAAAAAATATCATTGCTGTCAGTTCAGGCAAAGGTGGCGTGGGTAAATCCAGTACCGCGCTGAATGTCGCGTTAGCCCTTGCCGATCAGGGGATTAAGGTTGGGGTACTCGATGCCGATATCTATGGTCCCTCAATTCCACAAATGCTAGGCACAGCAGACCAACGTCCTTCATCGCCGGATGGCAAGCATATGGCACCCATCATGAGTTATGGACTTGCGACCAACTCTATTGGCTATTTGGTCACTGATGATAATGCGATGATCTGGCGAGGCCCTATGGCCAGTAAGGCATTGTTACAGCTACTGAACGAGACGCTGTGGCCCGATCTAGATTATTTAGTGGTGGATATGCCACCGGGTACTGGCGATATCCAGCTCACCTTGGCGCAGAATATTCCGGTTACCGGTGCGGTAGTGGTCACCACACCGCAAGATGTCGCCTTACTCGATGCACGCAAAGGGGTGGTAATGTTCAACAAGGTCGAGGTACCGGTCCTTGGCATTGTCGAAAATATGAGTGTGCATATCTGTCAAGCCTGCGGCCATCAAGAGGCGATCTTCGGTCATGAAGGGGCTCAATCGCTCAGTGAGGATTACCATGTACCGGTACTTGGAAAAGTCCCTCTGCATATTCAATTAAGAGAAGATTTGGATGCGGGTGTGCCGACCGTAATCAGGGACCCAGCGGGGCATTTTAGCGATCTCTATCGTGAAATTGCTGAGAATATTGCAACCCAGCTTTTCTGGCAAGGTGCTGTTATTCCAGAAGATATATCGATTAGAACCCTTTGATAGGTATTACTGATTAGACCGATATACAGGAGTGATTGGCGTTAGCGAGAAGGGTACCTTAAGGTAGCCATAACATTCTAGCGGAGGCCAATCATGTCCATTATCAATACCAAAATTAAACCCTTTAGCAACACGGCTTTTAAAGCAGGCCAATTTATCGAACTGACTGAAAAAGATGTTGAAGGTAAATGGAGTGTCTTCTTCTTCTATCCTGCCGACTTTACCTTCGTATGCCCGACCGAGTTAGGCGACGTTGCGGACCATTATGATGAGTTCCAAAAGCTTGGTGTGGATATCTACTCTGTCTCCACTGATACCCACTTTACGCACAAAGCTTGGCACGGGAGCTCCGAGACCATCGGTAAAATCAACTATGCGATGATTGGTGACCCAACCGGTACCCTAACGCGTAACTTCGATATTATGCGTGAAGCGCAAGGTCTCGCGGATCGCGGAACCTTTATCGTCGACCCTGAAGGGATTATCCAAGCCGTGGAGATCACCGCAGAAGGGATCGGCCGTGACGCGTCAGACCTGCTGCGTAAAGTAAAAGCTGCGCAATATGTGGCGACTCACCCAGGTGAAGTGTGCCCCGCTAAATGGAAAGAAGGCGAAGCGACTCTAGCCCCTTCTCTTGACCTAGTCGGTAAAATCTAAGCAACGCTAAGCAGTTCTGTTACGGGCGCGATTGCGCCCGTTTTGATATCCGGGGAGAGCAATATGTTAGAGACTCAGTTACAAGCACAATTAAAAATCTATTTAGAAAAACTTACTCAACCTGTCGATTTAGTGGCCTCCCTTGACCACTCAGCCGCCTCGACGGATATTCGCCAGCTACTGACCCAGATCGCGGGCTTATCGGACAAGGTGAACTTCATTGAAGAAAATCGCCCTGACGTCCGTCAGCCTTCTTTCTTAATTACTCCACAAGGCCAACGACACGGCCCGCGCTTTGCCGGTTCGCCATTAGGGCATGAATTCACCTCGTTAGTACTGGCACTGTTACAAACCGGTGGGCATCCGTCGAAAGAAAGTCAGGCACTGCTGGAACAAATTAAAGCTTTACCCGATGAGTTACATTTCGAGACCTACTATTCGCTGTCCTGTCACAACTGCCCTGACGTCGTCCAGGCACTCAATTTACTGTCGATTCTGAATCCTCGTATTCACCATACCGCCATCGATGGGGGGCAATTTCAGCAAGAGATTGCTGACCGTAACATCATGGGCGTACCAGCAGTATTGCTGAATGGCGAAAGTTTCGGTCATGGCCGTATGACATTAGCTGAAATCGTTAATAAAGTGGACAGTGGTGCCGCGGCGCGCCAAGCCGCTACCTTATCAGAACAGGCCCCTTACGAGGTATTAATCGTCGGTAGCGGTCCTGCGGGGGCGGCAGCGGCGATTTATACCGCTCGTAAAGGGATCCGTACCGGATTAATGGGTGAGCGTTTCGGTGGGCAGGTACTGGACACGGTTGATATCGAAAACTATATCTCTGTGTCAAAAACCGAAGGAAGTCGTTTAGCGACCGCACTGCGCACCCATGTGGAAGATTATCAGGTCGATATTATCGAGGCCCAACAAGCTAACCAACTGATTCCTGCCCGCGAGCAGGGCGGCCTTCACCAACTCATCACTGCTAGCGGTGCAAGGCTACAGGCTAAAAGTATTATTGTGGCGACCGGCGCACGCTGGCGGAATATGGGCGTTCCCGGTGAGGAAACGTATCGTACGCGCGGGGTAACCTATTGTCCGCACTGTGATGGCCCCTTGTTTAAAGGTAAACGTGTTGCCGTTGTTGGGGGGGGAAATTCTGGTGTCGAGGCGGCCATCGATCTAGCAGGATTGGTTGAGCATGTTACCTTACTCGAATTTGCGGATTCGCTGAAAGCTGATCAGGTGCTACAGACTAAGCTGCGCAGCTTGCCGAATGTTGACATCATCGTTAATGCCCACACCCAAGAAGTGTTGGGGGATGGTCAACAGGTAACGGGCTTGGTCTGGAAAGATCGTGAAACGGGTCAACTTAATACCCTAGCCCTTGCGGGTATCTTCGTACAAATTGGTTTGCTACCGAATACGGCATGGTTAGAAGGGATCGTTGATCGTAACCCAATGGGTGAGATTATTGTCGATTCGCGTGGTGAGACTAACCAACCAGGTATTTTCGCCGCCGGAGATTGTACCACCGTCCCGTACAAGCAAATTATCATTGCCAGTGGCGAGGGTGCGAAAGCGGCATTAAGTGCATTCGACTACCTTATCCGCACTCAACCGGTGTAAAAGAGATCCCTTATTGCTTAAGCCATTTTGGCTTAAGCAATTTTTCAGAACTGACCAGCATGACAACCTCCCGCTTTTCACGTTAACTAGCAGAATTTAGTTAATGGAAAAGTAGAATGAACCCTCTCTGGCGCTGCCGTTCTTCCCTATTTATCGCTATCACTCTCTCCTTACTTCCCGGTGCATGGGCCGTCGATACGTCCCTCGATTTGGCGACTCAACCTGAGCAAACTACCTCGGCAGTCAGTCAATTACCTGCATTACAAAAGCCCGAAGGATTACGACCCTGCTGTGCCTTTGGTCATGATTTGCGCGCTGAACTGAAAGGCGCACCGGTTCCTTTCTATCGGCTCGATAACATCGTCGAAAGTCATCAGTTAGGCACTCATCGCTACAATGACAGCGTCATTCGAGGATTGACCAGTATGGTGGGAGGTGGCAGTGAGAAGAATGGCATTGTCTATACCACGCAGGGCGGATTTATCGATACGGCGCATGTGCGAGACAGTATGGATATGACGTACTGGATAGCCAGTCAATTATTGCAGCATCAAGGAACGGCTTTTCGTGTCAGCTTAAGCAATGAACTCGCTCGCCGAGAAATCGTTATTCGGCCTTATCAAGTGCCAAGCGATCCACAGCAAGCTTTCAGCGTCGTGGTATGGACCGCTGCTCGAGTAGCATTCGATCTCGCCGCTTGGCATGAAATCGCGCAGTGGTACGGGTTCGAATCAGTGCCTGGCTTCCCAGAAGGGGTCTCTGCATTCTCTCCAGAAGATCTCTATTCCAACCTCTTAGGTGTTCGCTTAGCTGCTTCGTTACTGCTGCAGGGCGAGGGGAGTGATATTAACCGTTATAATTCTCGAGCGACCGCGATGATCACGCAAGCTCTCGATCAATTGGGGGCAGTCTCGAAACAGGCTACGGCACAACACTTTGATCGTTTGGATGGACAATGGTGGGATAGCCAACGTCGGGTACCGAATAAATGGTTAGTGCGGCATCGAAATTACCTAACGAATAATGCACGACGCCCTAGTGAGATTCCTGAGGAACCTGAAGCGAACCACGCGTTAGCCTTACCTGAGCAGGTGGCCGGGATCACTTTAGACAATATTGCCGCACTGGAATTGGTACCGATTAAGGCTTCTAAACGGCTGCCTGCTGTGAGCGGGAAACTTACCCGTGAAGATTTCCAGCGCTTAGCCGAGCAGGCTGAAGCCGAAGACGCGCAACAACGACCTGCTCTTAATGGCGAATGATGAGTTACACCGCGACGCGCATACCGCCATCAACAAACAGCAGATGACCATTGACGAAGTCGGAGGCTTTTGAGGAGAGGAATACCGCGGCACCAATCAACTCTTCAGGGTTACCCCAGCGGGCGGCTGGGGTACGTTTGGTTAACCAATCGGTGAAGGCTTGATCGTCGACTAAGGCCTGAGTCATCTCCGTCGCGAAATAGCCGGGAGCGATGCCGTTTACCTGAATATTATAGCGCGCGAGCTCCACACACATTCCTCGTGTCAGCATGGTGACCGCACCCTTAGAGGCGGCGTAGGGGGTAATGGTGTCGCGTCCTAATTCGCTCTGCATCGAGCCAATATTGATAATTTTACCGGCTTTACGCTTTGCCATATAGCGGGCAACGGTTTGTGATACTAAAAAGACGGCGGTTTGGTTAACCGCAATGACATCGTTCCAATCCTGTTCGGCAAATTCAAGAAAAGGACGACGGCGTTGAATCCCAGCGTTGTTAATCAGGATATCGATTTGCCCTAAAGTCGATTCAATGTGCTCAATGGCCTCAGCCACTTTTTGGGAGTCAGTGACATCGAAGGCGACTGCATGAGCGCTATAACCGAGAGCACGGAGTTTGGCCGCTGCACTTTCGGCCCCTGCCTGCTGCGTGGCGTTAATAATGACCTCCGCACCCGCTTCCGCTAACCCTTTTGCCATAAGGAAGCCAATTCCACGCCCTGAACCGGTGATCAGTGCGCGTTTAGTTGTTAGCGAGAAGAGTTGGCTCATGCAAGTTTTCCTTATTCATCATTAAGTAAAAATTAATTGAGGCTTATTTAGCGAAATTAACCTCGCTGTTAATGTGATCTATATCACTCTTTTTCTATTTTACAAATTGATGATACGCAAAGCGTGCGCTGGGTAAGCTTTCTCAAGCACGATTACGGGAAACATTCGGTTAAGGCAGGTTACCCATTTCGAGATAGCGCTGCATCTCCTCCTGCGGCACCATACTGCCACCGGTGGCCCAAACCAGATGCGTCGTAGTATTTAACGTCGAGGGATCCTTACCGACCCAGAGTGGGCCTTGCATACCGGCTAAGGCTGAAGGTTCGAGTTGAACGCTTTCGCTATGGTCGAGCAGCCGTTGTAAGTCAGAGAGTCGTTGATCGCTTAGTGTATAACAGCCATCGATTAGCGACGCCATTGCCCGCCCAACGAATCCCGATGCGCGGCCGACAGCCAAGCCATCGGCAATGGTGTGGTTGTCGAGGCCAATATCTTGTACCGAGATTGCCTCGTGGTAGCCAGTACTTAGCCCTAGCAGCATACAGGGCGAGTGTGTCGGCTCAGCAAAATAACAGCGAACGGCATCGCCAAAGGCTAACTTCAGCCCAAATGCTACGCCCCCCGGCCCGCCTCCCACACCACAGGGTAAATATACGCAAAGGGGATGAGTCTGATCGACGGTAATCCCGAGTGCCGCTAACTGTGCGGGTAAGCGTAATCCGGCGACGGCATAACCGAGAAATAGGGTAGAAGAATGCTCATCATCGATAAAAAAGCAGTAAGGATCCTCTGCCGCCGTTTGTCGGCCCTGTTCAACTGCAACGCTATAATCGTTCTGGTGTTCGACCACCGTAACGTGGTGCGCTCTGAGTCGCTGTTTTTTCCACTCGCGGGCATCGGATGACATATGCACTATTACTTGAAAGCCTAACGTTGCTCCCATAATCCCGATGGATAAGCCGAGATTTCCGGTCGACCCTACCGCTATTTTATAGCGGCCAAATAATTGTCGAAATTTGGGGGTGAGTAGCCGTCGGTAATCGTCCTGTTCGCTAAATTCCCCTGATTCCAGCGCCAGTTTTTCTGCCAAGACTAATACTTCGTAAATCCCCCCTCGGGCTTTAATCGATCCGGAGATCGGCAGGTGACTATCCTTTTTAAGCCAGAGCTTACCGGGTAAGTGACCTTGTTGTGCTAAGGCCTGCTGCATAGCGGGGATGCCAACAATATCCGACTCAATAATTCCCCCACGCGCCCGGCTTTCTGGGAAGGCCTCGGCAATCAAGGGGGCAAAGCGTTGCAGTCGCTCGGCCGCATCCTGAACATCCGCTAAGGTTAAGCCTACGCGCTTCAACCCCTCGCTGGCAGGCAGTTGTTGCGGGTTATGCCATAATAAAGGGGTCTGGGTCGAGAGTTGCTGAACAACCTTATTGTTATTCAGAGCGGGGAATTTATCGGTCATCGTTTTATTCACTTATTCTACACCTAGCGTTAGTCGGGGCGTGGTGACTTACCTTTGAGAGGCAGCATACTGTTGTAACCGGTAAGCTGGCAAGTGATCGCTTTTCAGCCTAGGGTGAGGACAAATCATGTGAACCTATTATGAATTTATTGCATTATGGCCGCCTAGTGCCTAGGCCACATAAAACCTAGGCGTTGATGATGAGGGCAATATTCTGAACAGTTTTCAAGCCGGGCAGCTTAACCGCTTACAAACCTTCGTTTTGGTGGCAGAAAAAGGTTCTATTGCTGTAGCCGCAAGAATACTCTGCTTAACGCCCAGCGCCGTCAGTCACCGTATTCGTCATTTGGAGCGAGAGCTTAATATACCGCTCTTTATGCGTCTGCACCGTAAGATCATCTTAACGGCCGAGGGCGAACGTCTTTTTCAGAAAATCACGCTCTCTTTCGATTTACTGAGTAAAGAGTTGCTCGATCTTAAGCATCAAGGCGTCGTCGGGCGGTTAAACCTTTACAGTCGGCCCTCATTTGCTCAGGCATGGCTTGCCCCCCGATTAGGGGATTTTTTAGATCGCTACCCCGGTATCGACGTCTGCCTCTCAACGGGCAATGATCTGATCCAGCTGGATGAGCTTGGGGTGGATATTGTCATCAACTTCGGTCACCTTAGCCTGCCGGGACTTACCTGTACGCCGTTGATGAACGAATCCATCACGCCGGTTTGCTCAGCCCATTATGCTGACAAGTTTGGATTAATGAACCATCCTGAGCGATTACAAGGGTGCCGCTTGCTTCACGATCATCGAGCGTGGCAGAGGAACAGTGGGAACCATGAGTGGCAGCAATGGACAGAGGCCTTTGCTATCAGCGTCACGCCGGCCTCTCATCTCTATTGTGACCAGATGGCGTTAGCCGTTACCACCGCACTTCATCATGGTGGCGTTGCCATGGGGCGGATGAGGTTGCTTGAAGAGAAACTTCAGTCCGGCAGCTTGGTGGCCCCCTTTCCCGATAAAATCTTGGCAAGCCCCTATGGCTATGCGTTATATACGCAGCACGGCGCCAATTGGCCTAAAGTCCAACTGTTTATGGCGTGGATAGCCGAGCAGGCGGGGAGTACCACCTAAACGTGGGTCATCCCCGATAGAGGGGCGTTGTGTGAGTGGATTGCGTGTTATACGACAGTTTCCTTGCACCGACACATAACATCTCTTAAGCTGGTCAGTTATAGAGAAACGCTTTCTCTTCGACTCGGGGTGCCTACTTAATCAGGCTGAGAAATACCCGTACTACCTGAACTGGATAATGCCAGCGTAGGAAAGTCACTTGCCTTGTTAAGGGCTGTCTTTCTACCGCCGGTGGGAGACAATATGCCCACAAATACCGCTATACCCGAGCTTGATGCAGCCATTGCTCAACAGGCTATCGCTCAGCTTGCCGAGCATCCCCCCCTCATTCACTGTATCACTAACACAGTGGTGCAAAATTTTACTGCCAATCTGCTGCTTGCAGCAGGGGCGATTCCGGCGATGATTATTGATCCGAGTGAATGCCAAGAGTTTGCGCAGGTTGCCGATGGGCTGTTATTGAATGTGGGTACCCTGCACCATGAACACTGCCCCACTTATTACCATGCCGCGGAAAATGCTAATCGTTTTGATAAGCCGTGGGTACTGGATCCAGTGGCTGTCGGAGGCTTAACGCTACGGACCGAATTTTGTCGTAAATTACTGTCGTTAAATCCGAGCGTAATTCGCGGCAATGCCTCGGAAATCAGCGTGTTAGCGGGTGAGTCGGCGGGTGGACGAGGGCCAGAAACACAACTCAGCGCCGACCAGGCACTGGACGCAGCGCAAAAACTGGCGATAACGATTGAAGGGATAGTGGTGGTCACCGGGGAAGTCGATCTGATTACTGATGGGGATCGGACCCTCAAGGTTTCAGGGGGGTCGGTGCTAGCGACTCGGGTGACGGGGGCCGGTTGTGCGTTGTCGGCACTCTGTGCGGCCTTCGCCTCGTTAAAGGGGGACAGGCTTAGCAACGTAGCGAGTGCATGCTGGATGCTATCGCGGGCGGCTGAGTTCGGGGCCCGACAGGCAGCGGGTCCAGGAACCTTTGCGCTGCATTTACTAGACGGTCTTGCGCAGCAGAAGGAGGCACAATGAGCCCTTATAATATTCTAACCATTGCCGGAACTGACCCTTCGGGTGGCGCGGGGATCCATGCTGATTTAAAAACCTTCAGTGCGTTGGGAGGTTATGGCGCGAGCGTTATTACTGCTTTAGTTGCGCAAAACACCTGCGGTGTACAGGGTATTTTTCCTGTGACGGCTGAATTCGTTGGCCAGCAGTTAGACTCGGTCCTGAGTGACCTTGAGATCGCCAGTGTAAAAATGGGGATGTTACATCATCAAGGGATCATTGAGCAGGTAGCGAGAGGTTTGCAGCACTCGTCGATCCCATGGCGAGTTTTGGATACGGTGATGTTGGCAAAAAGCGGTGATCCCTTATTAGACCCCGAAGCGATACGTTGCCTACGTGAGGTCTTAATCCCCGAGGTTTCTATCATTACCCCGAATATTCCTGAGGCCGCAGCGTTACTCGATTGTCGACCTGCCGAAAATGAGACGCAGATGCGCGAGCAGGGCGAAAAACTGTTGACATTAGGCTGTGAGGCGGTACTAATGAAGGGCGGCCATCTGCAGACGGCGGATAGCCCTGATTGGCTAATGACGACCACAGGTGAGCAGCGTTTTAGCCAGCCAAGAATCCCGACACATAACACCCATGGCACAGGCTGCACCTTATCCGCTGCATTAGCGGCGTTGCGCCCACATTTTACAGATTGGACGCAAACGACTTGGCAAGCGAAACAGTGGTTGCAAGGGGCGATTGCTCATGCTGATGAGTTAAATGTTGGACAGGGCCATGGTCCCGTCCATCATTTTTACCAACAGTGGCCTGTAAGTTTACCCCAATAGGTCACAGATAGCGGGTAGACGAAAACGGATCGCTTCGCCCAAGACCTTAAAGTGAAAGTGCGTGCCGCTTTGCGGTTCGCCATCCAAGTTAAAGGTCATGGTATGTTCGCTCGTCAGGGTAAATTCACTGGCGCGTTGATTAATGATATTAGGATTTTCATCATCACGGGTCAGTGAGTGCAGCAGGGAAGGGAACAGCTCTTGCGCCGTAATGACGGTTAAGGCCAACTGCTGATCGTTAATTAAAGCCGTTGGACAGAGTCGCTGCCCGCCTCCTGCCATGCGACCATTACCGACTGCGATAACTAAGGCATCGCCTTGCCATTGCCATTGCTCACTGGCGAGTGTGCAATGGTCTGGCTTTAAGCGGTCCATCCGTAACAGTCCATGCAGGAAATAGGAGGCCCCACCCAGTGCTGATTTTAATTTTTCTGGCGTCTCGGTGGTGATCCGTGTTCCAAAACCTCCTGTCGCCATATTGATAAAATAGTGCTGCTGATTGACACAGACAAGGTCGATAGGCTGCGCGGTCGCCGTCAGGGCTAACCTCAAGGCCGCTTCGATTTCCTGTGGTACGCCAATACTGGTGGCAAAGTCGTTGGCGGTTCCCAGCGGCAACACGGCAAGTGGTGGACGTTGGGTTGCCGCGAAGCGCATGAGGCTATTAACGGCTTCATTTAAGCTACCATCGCCGCCACCGATAATTAGCGTTGAACAGTCAGCTTCGATGGCCTCGGAAATGAAACGGTGGCAGTCACCGAACTCCCAGGTCACTCTAACTTCTAGGCTTATCCCTTCTTCCCTTAAAAGAGTGACAGCGTCACGAATTATTGGATCACTGGCTTTCTTGCCATGTAGAATCAGAAACGCTGAACCCATGCTCTTTACCTTTACTCAATCAAATTGGCTCCTTTATACCATACCTGCGCGATGATTGTTGTGATGGGGTGCTTGCGTAGTCTGCCCCTGTTCTAAATGTCTAACGAGTAAGGCGTAGCCAAGCTCGGTATTAGGGGGGATCGGTATCCAGACGCGATAACCATCACCTGGGGCCACCGTGATGGGTCTGTGTTGTTTATCGTGCAGGATATCAAGAATAAAAGAGAAATTACCCTTAGGTGTCATCACTTCAAGGTGGTCACCACACTGGAATTTATTTTTAACAATCACTTCGGCGAAACCTTGGTCTTGGGCTTGACTAAATTCCCCGACAAACTGCTGCCGATCAGAAACAGAGTAACCTTGTTGCGTATTCTGATAGCTGTCATGGGTATGGCGACGTAAAAATCCTTCGGTATAACCTCGATGGGCTAGCCCCTCCAAGCTGATAAGTAATGATGGGTCGAAAGGCTTTCCCGCTTGCGCATCGTTGATGGCCTGACGATAGACTTGCGCGGTACGAGCGCAGTAGTAAAAGGATTTGGTCCGCCCTTCAATCTTTAACGAATGGACCCCCATTTCGACTAAGCGAGAGACATGTTCAACGGCCCGTAAATCCTTAGAATTCATGATATAGGAGCCATGCTCGTCCTCGGTTGCACTCATCGGTTCGTCAGGACGCATTTTATCGGTCAATAATAGAGCTTGCTGAGTGGTGGGACCGAGGCCAAGTGTTGGGGCGGGGGAGACGCTTTCTACCATATTGCCGAGATCGTCCTCGAGAGCGGGAGTGATTTTGTAGTCCCAACGACAGGCGTTGGTGCAGGTTCCCTGATTAGGATCGCGTTTATTCAGATAGCCGGAGAGTAGGCAACGGCCAGAGTAGGCCATGCAGAGCGCACCATGAACGAAAACTTCGAGCTCCATCTCAGGAACGTGCTGGCGAATTTCGCTGATCTCTTCCAAAGAGAGTTCACGGGACAGGATAACGCGACGGATGCCTTGTGTTTGCCAAAATTTAACCGTAGCCCAATTGACGGCATTGGCTTGGACGGAGAGATGGAGGGGGAGGGTAGGGAAATGTTCCCCCACCAGCATGATCAACCCGGGATCAGACATAATGAGCGCGTCGGGTTGCAGGGCAACAATTGGTGTTAGGTCGCGGATGAAGGTTTTGAGCTTAGCATTGTGTGGCGCAATATTACTGACAACGTAGAATTTCTTACCAAGCTGATGGGCCTCTTGGATGCCGATGGCAAGATTCTCCAGCGTGAATTCATTATTTCTTACGCGTAGGCTGTAGCGCGGTTGCCCTGCATACACGGCATCTGCGCCATACGCAAAGGCATAGCGCATATTTTTTAATGAACCCGCAGGTGAAAGTAATTCTGTTGTCATGGTCAACCCCATACTTAAGCAGGGTTAATAGTAACCCTGCAAAAAGTAAGGAATTGTACGGACCGCCTGTTAGCCTAACAACCACTAACCTTTATGAAATTGATCTGACTACGCAAAAAGCGTATTGGCCCAGCGTGTAAGCCCTAAGGTGACTGAACCAAAATCATCCCCTTGGACAATTTGGGTATTAGGTAAAAGCTTTTCCAACGCTTGGCGCAGCAGCGGTGAGCGTGCGCTCCCTCCCGTCAAGTAAATAACTTCAGGTTGAACGGTCGCTTGCTGCATCACTTCGACGACTTGCTGTAGCATTTTTTGTAAGGGGGAGTCGATCGCTTCCTGCAAGGTTTGCGCAGAAAGGCACAGTTCCAAGGCCGTTTCCAGATACCCTAAATCACAACGGGTTTCAGCCTGCTCGGAGAGGTCAATTTTTGCTTGCTCAGCGCTGCGCACCAACTGGTAGCTTTGTTTCTCTTGCCATAAGGTCAAAAGACGAGCGACTAACTCGGGCTGTTGCGCATCTTTCACCATCTGTTGGAGTTGTTTGCCGCCACTGGCACTGTAAAAGTCGCCTTGAGCCATCACATCATTAATGGCGATCGCATTCCACCAAGGCAGCATCGGTAAGGCTTTGCCGGTTCGTGAAGGACTGCCTGCGCCTAACAGCGGCATTAGCTGTTTATAAGCCAGCATAATATCCAGATCGTTTCCCCCCACGCGACAGCCACTATGAGCCAGTAAGCTTTCGCTTCGCTCTGCTTTATGTCGCCACTCAGGACCCATCAGCAGCAGTGAACAGTCAGTGGTTCCGCCGCCGATATCGACAACCAGTACGCGCGTTTCGCGAGTCAGTCGCGATTCATATTCTAAGCCTGCTGCCACGGGTTCAAACTGAAACTCGACATCACGAAAGCCTGCGCGCAATGCTGCGCGACGTAAAATACCGATAGCTTGCTGATTTGCTTCTTCACCACCAGTACCTTGGAAGTTAACTGGACGCCCGATAACAGCTTGTTCAATTGGTGTTTGGGTATGCTGTTCCGCCTGTTGGCGAATATGGAGCATCATGGCGCAGACTACATCATCAAAAAAGGCGATTTGTTGGGGTTTAAGCCCCTTTGCCCCGAGAAATGATTTCGGTGACTTTACAAACCAGACATCTTGCGGGTCTGCGATATAGTGGTTTAGCGCAGATAAGCCAAACTGTACACTTTGCGCCGAGATGGGGAGGTCTTCTTCGCGGTTTGCGCGTAAAGCTTGTTGTAAGAGGGCGGTCTCCTCAGCGGTGTGATAACTGACACCGTGATGACGATATAACCATTCACTGACCGCTGAACGAATGGGGGCGCTCATCATTGAGGGAAGTAATTTATCAGTGCCGGCAAGCGGCAGTTGTTGAAACTGACCCTCATGTTCGACTGCTACCGAACAGTTTGCTGTACCATAATCGAAACCAATTACCATGTTGCACCCCCTTAATAAAAGGGGCGCACTTTAACGGGTTACGGCGCAAAGTCAATCGTTAAGCTTTATTGACCTAAGGAGAGTAATTGCTGACGAGTGTGCGGCTGCTCCATTCCGGCGAGTTTGGCTGCTAGCGTGCCGAGAAAATGTTGGGTGGTGGCCGGTTTTCCCTGTGAGACAAGAAATAGCGGTAAAGCGATAATCAATAGTAATTCAATGAGGCTAATCGGCTTAAACGCCACTTTTCGCTGCATGGATAGAAAAAATAGACTACAACCGCATCCCAATAAAAAGCCACAGATGACTTCACTCGGCGAGTGGGCATGCAGTACGAGACGAGAATAGGCGATGGTTAGCGCGAAAAGATAACCGAAGGCTACCCAGATAAGGGGGCGTTTAAACGAGAAACCCCGAGCCATAAACCATAACAAGATTGGCCAAAATGTCGTGGACATCGTGGTATGGCCACTAAAACCGGTAAAGTTATAGCGCGCACTGCCAATCAAAAAACCTAGAAATAAGACTTTTGAGATGCTGACCACTAACCCTGCCGTGCCAAAACTCAGTAGCCAGTAGAAGACTGGCGCGAAACGCGAGGTGTTATAGAACAGGGCAAAAGCCAAGACAACAGCACTTGGTAACAGCAGCATGCTATCGCCAAAATAGGTCAACATTTGCCAGTGCATAAATCCTCTACGATTGACAGGGATTGGCTGCCAGTCAGCCAATTCAGCGCGCTAGTGTATCCAACCGTCACCAAAAAAACAGTGTTAAACTCTTAAAAGTACGTCCTTTTTGCTAGCATCACTGCGGTGAAACCCTTATAATCGCCAGCGTTTATCCTCCCATTTTGCTAAAATTCTTGCTTCACAACGCAAGTATTTCGGCTTCAGTTTCAGGTTGTAAAATAATGACTGACCAGTCTCATCAATGTGTGATTATCGGAATTGCGGGCGCATCCGCATCTGGAAAAAGCTTAATTGCCAGTACGCTATATCGTGAAATTCGTGACCAAGTGGGTGATGAACATATCGGTGTTATCCCAGAAGATTGCTATTACCGCGACCAAAGCCATCTCACGATGGAAGAGCGTATCAAGACCAATTATGACCATCCTAACGCGATGGATCACGATTTACTCTTGAATCAGTTGCAAGCCATTAAAGCCGGTCAGTCGATTGAATTGCCAATGTACAGTTATTCTGAACATACCCGCATGGCAAAAACGCAAACCTTAAATCCTAAAAAAGTGATTATTCTCGAAGGGATTTTATTGTTGACCGATGCTCGCCTTCGAAACGAACTCAACTTCTCTATTTTCGTTGATACCCCATTAGATATTTGCTTGATGCGTCGGATGAAACGTGACGTGAACGAACGCGGACGTTCAATGGATTCGGTGATGAGTCAATATCAAAAAACAGTTCGTCCAATGTTTCTACAATTTATCGAGCCGTCTAAACAATACGCAGATATTATTGTGCCGCGCGGTGGAAAGAATCGTATTGCGATCGACATTTTAAAAGCTAAGATTAATCAGTTCTTTGAGTAATTTTTTTTGCGATATTTTATTAGGGAATCACTATGAGATTATGCGACCGAGACATTGAGGCATGGATGGATGAGGGGAAACTGTCTATCGATCCCCGACCGCCTGTTGAACGGATTAACGGTGCGACGGTTGATGTACGATTGGGAAATGGCTTTCGTACTTTTCGTGGGCATACCGCGGCATATATCGACTTAAGTGGCCCGAAAGATGCGGTCAGTGCATCCTTAGAGCGCGTGATGAGCGAAGAGATTGTCTTAAAAGACGATGAAGCGTTTTTCCTGCATCCTGGTGAACTTGCATTGGCTGTGACTTATGAATCCGTTACCTTACCCAACGATTTGGTCGGTTGGTTAGATGGCCGCTCCTCCTTAGCCCGTCTTGGATTAATGGTGCACGTCACCGCCCATCGAATCGATCCCGGTTGGAAAGGGCGAATTGTGTTAGAATTTTTTAACTCGGGTAAACTCCCCTTGGCCTTGCGTCCAGGAATGTTAATCGGAGCATTAAGTTTTGAGCCATTATCAGGACCGGCTGCACGACCTTATAATAGTCGTCAGGATGCTAAGTACCGTGATCAACAAAGCGCGGTCGCTAGCCGAATCGATAAAGATTAATTACGCTTAAAAGGGAGATGGCATGAGAAAGCTGATAACCACCTTCGCCATTCTCATCGCGGTGTTGGTCGCAGGGATGTCTGCACTAGTCCTGTTGGTAAACCCCAATGATTTCAAACATTACATGGTTCAACAGGTTCAAAAGCGCAGTGGTTATCAACTGACGCTGAAAGGTGATCTGCGTTGGCATGTGTGGCCAAGACTGAGCATCTTAAGCGGACCGGTCGTCCTCACCGCGCCGGGGGCGCAACAGCCCGCGGTGACGGCTGACAATATGCGTTTAGATGTTGAGCTTTTTCCACTTCTTTCTCACCAGTTACACATTAGTAAAGTCTTAATCACGCATGCGGTAATACAAGCCACTCCGGATGCGGCAGCCAAAACAGCGTCAGCGGCGCCGATCGCCCCAGATGATAACACCGCACTGCCTTCTACCTTAGGCCACTGGACCTTAGATATTGCGCATGTTTCGGTAGCGAATAGTTTACTCATCTGGCAAACTCCGCAAGGTGAGCAACTTAATTTTCGCAATCTCGATCTGAGCTTACACCAAGATGCCTCACGTAGTGGGCAATATCATCTTAGTACTGCTTTAACGCGGAATCAGCAAACTTTTTCAATTGATTTCGAAGGGAAAATGGATGCCCGCCATTATCCTTACAAAATGTCCTTCTCCGTCGACCGTGGGAATTATCAATTACAGGGCGTGTCATTACCTGAACAAGGTATTAAGGGCGAGACCACATTTTCTGCGCAATGGTCACCGATGAGTAACAGCTTTGACCTAACCCATTTTACTCTTCAAGCCAACGATAGTGATTTCGAGGGGAGAGCAAACGGTACCTTAGCCTCTGCCTTAAAACTCAATCTTACCTTGCATTCACAGAATGCTAATTTCGATCAGCTGCTTGTATCAAAACAGTCTCAGTCTGCCACCATTGCGCAAAACTTGAACGAGGTTGCTGTTCGTCGTATTCATTCTCCGGTTGTAGTAGAAAAAAATAATCGAGGCTTCATCGATTGGCTCAACCAAAGTGAGATAACTAGCCAACTCACGGCCAACCAAGCAACCTGGCATGGTGTGACAGTCAAGGACTTGACGTTTGATACGCAAAATAACCTGGGGATGATGAGCCTGAACACGCTTTCCGGTAAGGTGGGTAATGGACAATTCGCTATCAAGGGTAACGTTGATTTTCGTCCAGAATTGGCGTCTGTCGTATTACACACCGATATACAGCGTATCCCGTTACAGGTGGTTCAGCCATTATTACAAATTCCGCCAGTATTAAACGGGGATATAAGCTTACAAGGCGACTTCACGGGACAAGGACTGACCGGTCATGAAATCCTTACCCAGTGGCAGGGACGTTCATCAGTCGAGCTGATTAGCCTGGATATTCCGCAGATGAATGTTCAACAAATGGTCATTGATGCGGTAACGCGAGCAAGTAATCGCGTGAATTCTGACCCTAGTTTACATCCAACTATTCCCAATATGCGGGGCTATTTCACTTTGGCAAACGGCGATTTACAGCTTAAACAGCTGGAAGGCGATAATGCTCAAGTGTCATTGAATGCCCTCGGCGATATCAATTTTGCACAGCGTCAACTGGATATTACCTTCAACCTGTTAACTCGTGGTTGGAAAGGGGATCGGGACATGGTGGCATTATTGGCTAATCAGCCTATTCCATTACGATTCTATGGCCCTTGGAATCAGTTGCAATATTCGCTTTCTGTCGATAGGTTATTGAAAAATAATCTTAAGAATCGATTACAGCAGTGGCTGAAAGATAACGATAAGGCTAAGCATCCCTCATCGTGATGATATAGGGAGAGTTTCAGACTCTCCCTATGCTTTGAGGGACTAGGCTCATCGATACTATCGTGCACGTACTCTAACTAGTGGATGAGAGATGAAAAATTTGAAAGCGGTTATTCCCGTCGCCGGCCTCGGTATGCATATGTTACCCGCGACTAAAGCGATTCCTAAAGAGATGTTGCCAGTGGTCGATAAGCCGATGATTCAATACATCATCGATGAATGCGTTACCGCGGGTATCAAAGAAATTGTCTTAGTGACCCACGCTTCTAAAAATGCAGTAGAAAACCATTTCGATACCACCTACGAACTTGAAGCACTGCTTGAGCAGCGTGTAAAACGACAACTTCTCAGTGAAGTGAAAAGTATCTGTCCTCCTGGTGTAACCATCATGAATGTCCGTCAACCGCAGCCACTGGGTTTGGGCCATGCGATTCTTTGTGCTAAGCCGATCGTTGGGGAAAATCCATTCGTCGTGGTATTGCCTGATGTTATTCTCGATAACCAGAGTGCCGATCCGCTACGTTATAATCTGGCGTCGATGTTGTCTCGTTTTGCGGAAACCGGTCACTCACAAGTTCTCTGCCAAACGCTTCCCCGTGAAGAGCTTGCAGATTACTCGGTGATTACGACGGAACAACCTTTACTATCGCAGGGTGATACCTGTCGTATCGTCGATTTCATAGAAAAACCATCCAATGTAGAAAATTTACCGGACACCGCACAGCTCGCGGCGGTAGGTCGTTATGTCTTATCTGAAAAAATCTGGGCGCACCTAGAAGATACTCAGCCAGGGGCTTGGGGCCGAATTCAACTTACCGATGCGATTTCTGCCCTTAATCAATCTGAAGCGGTTGAAGCCAGTGAACTTCATGGCATCAGTTATAATTGCGGGCGTAAACTCGGCTATATGCAGGCTTTTGTCGCCTACGGCTTACGTAATGCTCAATCTGGACAAGAATTCAGAAACTCAATTAAAAAACTTCTTAACTCCTAATTAGGCTGAATAATCATGGCAATTTTAGTGACAGGTGGTGCGGGCTATATCGGCTCTCATACCGTCTTAGCACTGCTCGAACGCGGCGATGACGTCGTTGTATTGGATAATCTCTGTAATGCCTCACAAGAGGCGCTTGTACGCGTGGCAAAGTTAACTGGCCGTCAGGCAGCTTTTGTTGAAGGCGATATCCGCGATAGAGCCTGCTTGCAGTCGTTATTCGCCGAGCATCGTATTACCGATGTCATCCACTTCGCAGCTTTAAAAGCGGTGGGAGAATCGACGCGGATGCCGTTAGAATATTATGAAAATAACGTGTCGGGTACCTTGGTATTGCTCGAAGAGATGCGTCGCGCAGGGATTTGGAACTTTATTTTTAGTTCCTCCGCAACTGTCTATGGGGCTGATGCGCCTGTGCCTTACGTCGAAACGACGGCGATCGGTGGCACGACGAGTCCTTACGGCACGTCGAAACTCATGATTGAGCTAGTGTTACAAGATTTTGCTAAAGCGGAACCGCAATTTAATACTATCGCTTTACGGTATTTTAACCCGGTGGGCGCTCATGAGTCCGGGGAAATCGGTGAAGATCCCTCCGGCATCCCGAATAATTTATTACCCTACATTGCACAGGTTGCGATTGGTAAGTTGCCGCAATTAGGTGTCTTTGGTGGTGACTACCCGACGCCGGATGGGACCTGTCAACGTGATTATATTCACGTCATGGATCTGGCTGAAGGGCATTTAAAAGCCCTAGACCATTTACAACAGACTCAAGGCTATCGCGCTTTCAATCTCGGGGCGGGTAAAGGCTATTCAGTACTTGAAATGATCCGTGCATTCGAACAAGCCTCAGGCTGTACTATCCCGTTTGAAATTAAGCCACGTCGTGCGGGTGATTTGGCTGCGTTTTGGGCAGAACCTGCCTTAGCGGCGAAAGAGTTAAACTGGAGCGTGTCGAGAGGGATTGACCAGATGATGGCTGATACCTGGCGTTGGCAGCAGAAAAATCCGCATGGATATCGTCAATAAGTGTAATTAATAAGCATCTGATCGGCGCGGACTTGATCAAACGTGCGTTATGCATGGATTTCCCGCTCAGGTTTTTATATAACTTATAGAACAAGGTACGTGCTAACAAACCTAGAACATAATGTTCACATAGGTAAGCTTTCTACCAGACAGGAGAATGTAATGTCTAAGCAGCAAATTGGTGTTGTCGGAATGGCAGTAATGGGCCGTAATCTCGCGCTGAATATTGAAAGCCGTGGCTATACTGTCTCAATCTTCAACCGTTCACGTGAAAAAACGGATGAAGTGATTGCAGAAAACCCAGGTAAAAAACTCGCGCCGTTCTACAGCGTTGAAGAGTTTGTCGAGTCCTTAGAAAAACCTCGCCGTATTCTGTTGATGGTACAAGCCGGTGAAGCGACCGATAAAACCATTGCATCACTCACTCCACACCTAGATAAAGGCGATATCTTGATTGATGGGGGTAATACCTTCTATAAAGATACCATCCGTCGTAACAAAGAACTGTCTGATCAAGGTTTCAACTTTATCGGTACCGGCGTTTCGGGTGGTGAAGAGGGTGCATTGAAGGGTCCTTCAATCATGCCTGGCGGTCAAAAAGAAGCTTACGAATTAGTGGCACCGATTTTCGATAAAATCGCTGCACGTGCAGAAGGCGAAGCCTGTGTGACCTATATCGGTCCAGACGGTGCGGGTCACTACGTTAAAATGGTACACAACGGTATCGAATACGGTGATATGCAGCTAATCGCCGAAGCCTACTCTGTACTGAAAGGCTCTTTAGGCCTGTCTAATGAAGAATTAGCGAAAACCTTTAGTGAGTGGAATCAAGGCGAGCTTAGCAGCTACTTAATTGATATCACAAAAGACATTTTCACTAAGAAAGATGATACCGGTAACTACTTAGTCGATGTGATTCTTGATGAAGCGGCTAACAAAGGTACAGGTAAGTGGACTAGCCAAAGTTCATTAGACCTGGGTGAGCCATTATCTCTGATTACTGAGTCTGTGTTTGCGCGCTATCTCTCTTCTCTTAAATCACAACGTGTTGCTGCCTCTAAGGTCCTTACCGGTCCAAAAGTTGCCGCATTCAATGGTGATAAAGCTGAGTTTATCGAGAAAGTTCGTCGTGCATTGTACCTAGGTAAAATTGTTTCTTACGCACAAGGGTTCTCTCAACTTCGTGCAGCGTCAGATCAATATAGCTGGGATCTGAATTACGGTGAATTAGCGAAAATCTTCCGTGCGGGTTGTATCATCCGTGCTCAATTCCTGCAAAAAATCACTGACGCTTATGCAGAGAATCCAGAGATCGCTAACTTACTGCTTGCTCCTTACTTCAAGAACATCGCTGACGAATACCAACAAGCGTTACGTGATGTGGTGAGCTATGCAGTGCAAAATGGTATCCCAATGCCAACCTTCTCGGCAGCGATTGCTTACTACGATAGCTATCGTTCAGAAGTTCTGCCTGCTAACTTGATCCAAGCTCAACGTGACTACTTTGGTGCGCACACTTATAAGCGTACAGATAAAGAAGGTGTTTTCCACACTGAGTGGTTAGACTAAGTTTTAAGTAGAACGTACTTACCAGCCAGTGACTTAGTCACTGGCTTTTTTTTAGCTGGTGATCCGGCCTTTGACTAAATGTAGCTGCCGATTAGTAATTCGCTCCGCTAAATGCGCATCGTGCGTGGCAATAACAAGGATTGCCGCTTGCTGGATATACTGCTGTAACCGTTTTTCTGCTTTTTCTTTAAATCGTTCATCTCCCACACTGATCCACTCATCCATTAGCAATATTTCTGGCGATTTAGCCGTACAAATAGCGAAGGCTAACCGCAGTATCATGCCACTTGAGTAGGTCCTTACGGGAAGATAGATAAACTCTTCCAGCTCGCTAAAAGTAATCACTTCCTCAATGAGATTTGGTAGTTGCTGCGTGGGGATCCCCATCAATAAACTTCTGAGTTTGATATTTTCAATGCCGGTTAATTCGGGTTCCATGCCAAGCGTCGCATCCAATAGTGAACTGATGCGGCCACTGGTCTTGATGTAGCCAGTTGTCGGGCTATAAACCCCCGCCAAGGCGCGCAATAAAGTGGTTTTCCCTGAACCATTATGACCGATTAGCGCTAAGCGATCCCCCTCCTCTAATCGGAAGCTGATATCTTCCAATGCAGTGATAGATACAGTCCCGCTGGTGCTGTTGATTCGTCCCCCGGCAAGATTAAGCAGTGAGCGTTTTACTGAGCGTTGTTGAGCATTAAAAATGGGGAATTCAATCTTCAGTTGCTGACAATCGATGTACATTATTTAAATCCAATAAGCGATACGTTTATGCGTTTGAGTGATAAGCCTACTGGCCAGTACCGCAGCGATAAGGGCCAACAATGCGGTGAGCGCCCATTCAGTTAACGATGGGGGATGGCCTAACATTGTTCCCCTTAGTAACTCGACAAAGTGCGTAAAAGGATTAAGTCGAGCGAAGTATTGCTGATCCGCTGACAGGAGTGAAAGTTGCCAAATGATTGGGGTTACAAAGAAGAGGAGTGTCATGACACTGGCAATAATAGGCGCGACATCCCGGTAGCGTGTGCAGAGAATGGCAGAAATTAAGCCCAGGCTACTTAAAAAGAGTAAGGTAATTAATAGCGCGGGCAGCAGTAATAACATGGTCCAAGACCAGTGGGGGGGATAAATTAGCAGAAGGAAAGGAACGACCGTTAGATTATGTAAAAGGATAATCAACTGTCGCCATGTGACACGTAAAATGTAGAGGGGAAAGGGTAAAGGGATCTGGCGGATGAAGTGGGCGGCATCGGTAAAAGCTGTGCTACTTTCGTTAATCACCCCTGTGCATAACGACCAGAAAATTAATCCCAAACAAAGATGCGGCAGAAAATCTTGTAAGCTTTGATGAAATAAGCTTCCATATAACGGGCCCATTGCCAATAACGTGGTTGCCATACTGAGGGTGATCCAAAATGGCCCAAGGACTGAACGTCGATAACGATTGAGCACGTCGTTCCACGCTAAGGTTCGCCATAATGAGAAAAGCGTAAAGCTGTGTTTTATTTGAGAGCTAAAGGAATCCATTCACCGTCTCCAAAGCGGAAAGGGCGTTAGTATGCAGAGTTGTAATAGGGTGTGTGAATGGGAGTATTACAGTTGGAAGAAATTTATTAAGAGTAATGTGATAGCCGGACGACAAATTGTCGCCCAGCTGTGGGGATTATGACTGATGGCGCTGGCGTAGGTTGGCAATAATCGCACTAAGATCAAGATCCTGATCCTGCAGTAGCACGATCAGGTGATAGAGTAGGTCTGACGCTTCATTCGTCAACTCTTCACGATCATTAACGGTAGCCGCTAACGCTGTCTCTACGCCTTCCTCTCCAACTTTCTGAGCGATACGCTTTGTTCCACTTGCGTATAAACTTGCTGTGTAAGAGCTGCTAGGATCGGCTGATTTACGACTGGCCAGTAGTTGCTCTAATTGCCACAAGAATTGCCAATCCGTCTCGGCGGGAGAAAAGCAACTCGAGGTACCATTGTGGCAGGTTGGACCATGGGGTAAGGCTAGAATCAATAAGCTATCGCGATCACAGTCAGCGGTAATTTGCTTCACCGTAAGAAAGTGTCCTGAGGATTCGCCCTTAGTCCAAAGTCGTTGCTTGCTGCGTGACCAAAAAGTGACCTTACCGCTTTGCTGGGTCAGCGTTAAAGCGTCTTGATTCATATAACCGAGCATCAATACTTCACCGGAGACGGCATGTTGAATAACGGCCGGGATTAAGTTATCCGTTTTTTCCCAATCAAGTGCGGTAATGGCTTCAGGCGTTAACATAGACGAACCTCTATCTGATTTTCTTTTAGGAACTGCTTGAGCTCACCAATATTGATAATTTGTTTGTGAAATACCGAGGCAGCCAAGGCGCCATCAACATTAGCTTGGGTGAAGGCATCGAGGAAGTGCTGTGCAGTGCCAGCGCCGCCTGAGGCGATAAGGGGAACATTGCAAATTTCACGGATGAGAGCTAACTGCGTTAAATCATAGCCTTGGCGTACACCATCTTGATTCATCATATTCAATACGATTTCGCCGGCACCGCGCTGCTGTACCTCTTTTACCCACTCTGCGGTTTGCCATGAGGTATTACGCGTCCGAGCCTCATCGCCAGTGAATTGCTTTACTTGGTACGTGCCTGTCGTCTCATCAAACCAGGTGTCGATGCCGACAACCACACACTGCACACCGAAGCGGTCAGCGAGTCGAGTAATTAATTCTGGGTCGGCGAGAGCCGGAGAGTTGATTGAAATCTTATCTGCACCGAAAGAGAGAATTTCACCTGCTTCCTCTACCGATTTAATCCCGCCTGCGACACAGAAAGGGATATCAATCACTTCAGCAACGCGCGATACCCAGCTTTTGTCGACGACTCGTCCCGCAGATGAAGCAGTAATATCATAGAACACTAACTCATCTGCCCCTTCAGCGGCATAGCGCGCCGCCAGTGGTACAATATCACCAATGACTTCATGGTCACGAAACTGAACACCTTTCACCACCTGACCATCACGCACGTCGAGGCACGGGATTATCCGTTTTGCCAGCATGAGATTGCCTCCGAGACAGTAAACTTATCTTCTAATAATGCGCGACCGACAATAACGCCTTGCACGCCACTCGTCCGCAGCGCCGCAATGTCCTCAAGCGAACCTATGCCTCCCGAAGACTGAAAGGCAATCGCCGGCCAAGTTGCAGTGATTTCTTGATAGAGCTCGACGTTGGAGCCTGCTAAGGTTCCATCCCGCGAAATATCGGTACAGAGCACATGGCGAAGACCATAAGGCTCATAGTCCGCAATCACCTGCTCTAATGTTACGCCAGAGGCCTCTTGCCAACCGCTGATAGCCACTTCCTTGCGTTGATTTTCGTCGATACGAATATCCAATGCTAACACTATCGCTTCGGGTCCAAACTCCTCGAACCACGCCTTGACCATCTCTGGATGACGGATTGCGGTGGACCCTACAACAACTCGACTCGCACCGGCCTGCAATAACGCCACAACGTCAGCTCGTTGACGAATACCGCCCCCTACTTGTACGGGAACCGAGACTCCGGCGAGCAGTTCAGAGAGTAAAGCGATCTGTCTGGCAGCGGGATCTTTAGCACCGGTTAAATCGACTAAATGCAGAACTTCTGCGCCTTGTTGCTGATAAGACTGTAGTCGAGGCAGCGGCTCGCGGCCATAATCACGCTGTTGGCCATAGTCGCCTTGATGTAACCGGACAACAGCGCCTTCAATAAGGTCTAATGCTGGGATAATCATGACATCTCCAAAAAGTTTTTCAGCAGCTGTGCGCCTGCGGCGCCTGAGCGCTCAGGGTGAAATTGCACCCCGTAAAAATTATCGCGTTGCACGGCAGCGGAGAAGGCTTCGCCATATTGGCACTGCGCAATGGTGAATTCATTCACTGGCATTGCGTAGCTATGCACGAAGTAGAAATACGCCTCTTTATCGATATCGCGAAATAGCGGGTGACCGGCTTGAGCGGTAACTTTATTCCATCCCATATGAGGAGTAGGCAGTTCGCCCGTCTCTAAGGCGCGCACTTCTTCAGGGATTAAGCCCAAGGTTTTAATCTCACCCCGTTCCTTGCTGTGGCTACCAAGAATTTGCATCCCTAGGCAGATCCCTAACACGGGTTGGGTGCAGCGGGTGATCAGTGAAATCAGATCCCGCTCCTCCAGCTGTTGCATGGCCGCAGTGGCGGTCCCCACACCAGGAAGCAAGAGTTTGTCTGCCGACAAAACCACATGTTTGTCTCGGCTGACGACCGGCTGATAACCAAGACGTTGTACCGCCCATTTAACCGACGAGAGGTTGGCACAGCCGGTATCAAGAATGACAAGGTCCATCACAATACCCCTTTAGAACTTGGTAAGGTGTTACCTTCTACCCGTATTGCTTGACGCAAGGTACGGCCAAACGCCTTAAACAGACTCTCTACACGGTGGTGGTCATTTTTACCTTTGGTCTTCAGGTGCAAAGTCGCTGCCATGGTGTAAGAGAGTGAACGGAAAAAGTGCTCAATCATCTCTGTACTGAGGTCGCCAACATGCTGGTGGGTGAACTCCGCTTTATACTCCAGCCAAGGACGACCTGAAATATCCAGTGCACAACGAGCGAGACACTCATCCATCGGTAACGTGAAACCGAAACGACCAATACCACGCTTATCGCCTAGGGCTTTCAGGAGCGCTTCGCCCAAGGCTAACCCGGTATCTTCTACCGTGTGATGATCATCAATATGCAGATCACCTTTCGCCTGGATGTGCAAACGACAGCCGCCATGGGTCGCTATTTGATCAAGCATATGGTCGAAGAAGCCAATTCCCGTCGAGATTTGATTTTCCCCTTCACGGTCTAACCAGACTTCGACTGTAATTTGCGTCTCATGCGTGTTGCGAACCACTTTAGCGTAACGGTCTTTACGTCCTAAGCGCTTAGCGATAGCTGGCCAGGTTTCGCCCTCTGCACCATAGCGGATCCCTTGAATACCCATATTTTCTGCTAGGGTAATATCGGTAGCACGGTCGCCAATCACATAACTCTGTGCTTTATCAAGAGTGTTGTCTGCCAACCATTTCTCGACCAGTTGAGTTTTCGGCTTACGGCATGCACAGTTATCGGCGGGTAAGTGCGGGCAAATTAAGACGTCAGAAAACACTATGCCCTGTGAGGAAAATATCTGCATCATCAAGTTGTGGGGAGGATCGAAATCCGCTTGCGGAAAACTTTCCGTCCCTAATCCATCTTGGTTGGTGATCATCACCAACTCATATCCTGCCTTTTGTAAATCGAGTAGTGCAGGGATCACTCCAGGTTCGAAGGCTAACTTATCAAGACGGTCAACTTGAAAGTCGAGAGGCGGTTCGCTGATAAGTGTCCCGTCTCGGTCGATAAATAAGGTTTTAGTGGTCATTAACATTCTCCCTTCGGACCAAATTCCGTCAAGGCTTGATAGAGTGATTCCATTTCTGCTTCAGTACCAATCGATACACGCAGACACCCACCGAGAAGTGGATTTTTATTTTGGTCTCGTAGGATGATCCCTTGATCCCACAGCGCTTTAAAGATAGCGGGAGAATCATGGAAGCGGATTAAGAAGTAGTTGGTATCGCTAAAGAAGGCTTGTTCTACGCAAGGTAAGTCATCTAAGCGTGGAATAAAGCTATCACGAATCGTATTCAGTTCTGCGACACGATCGCGCATCGCGTTGAGGCCCTCATCGCTCAAGGCTTGACTGGCGATATCGGCCACTGGCGTCGACAAAGGATAAGGGGCAATCACCTTGAGTAAGGTCTGTATCACTTCAGGTTGTGCCAAGGTAAAGCCGCAACGTAATCCGGCCAGTGCAAAAGCCTTAGACAGCGTGCGTAAAATGACTAGGTGTGGAAATTGTTGCATCCAGCTAACGACAGAGGCTTCTGGGCAAAACTCAATATAAGCTTCATCCACCACCACTAAGGCTTTGCCTTCGGTTGCCGTTAAGACTTGGCGAATATCTTCAGCGTTGAGTAAGTTACCGGTTGGGTTATTTGGACTACAGATATAGACAATCTTCACGGAGTCCAGTTGCTGAAGGATAGCGGGCACATCAAGTTGCCATGCCTCAGTGAGTCGCTGCGTCTTGGTTTTCACACCATAGGTCTCGGCGCTCACGCTGTACATACCGTAGGTCGGTGGGCAGTATAGGACAGTATCTCGCCCCGGCTCACAGTAGGCGCGGATTAGAAGCTCAATCGCTTCGTCGGCACCGCGGCTAACTAAGACATTTTCGGGTTGTAACCCTGCGTACTGAGCATAGCGACTGATAACTTCAGTCGGTTGGCATTCAGGATAACGATTTAAGGTCTGCTGGGTTAGACTAAAATTGATAGGCGTTGGGTATTCGTTCGCATTCAGCCAGACGTCACCACATCCTCCTAATCGGCGAGCAGATTGATAAGGCGTTAGCTCTCTAACATTTTGCCGGACAAGTTGACTTAGTTGGTCACTCATAAGGACTCCTTAAGCGCCTTAACACGAAGTGTCACCGCATTTTTGTGTGCATCTAACCGTTCTGCCGCAGCCAAAATCTCGATGGTCTCGGCAAGAGAGAGAAACCCTTGTGGGGTTAATTCTTGGAGTGTCATCCGCTTTTGGAAATCCGCTAATCCTAAACTGGAATAGGTGGCGGTATAACCATAGGTGGGTAACACATGGTTGGTACCTGAGGCATAGTCGCCTGCAGATTCCGGAGACCAATCCCCCAAAAACACTGACCCAGCACTGGTAATACTCTCTACCCAATCGCGGGGCGATCGGAGCTGTAAGATGAGATGTTCAGGGCCATAGCGATTCGAGATGGCAATACATTCAGTGACATCACCGGCAACGATGACTTGACTTGAGGCTAAGGCTTGTGCGGCGGTCTGTGAGCGGGGCAGTTGCGCCAATTGTTGCTCGACCTCAGCGACCACCTGTTCAGCAATGCTTTGATCCGGGGTTAATAAGATCACTTGCGAATCCGGACCATGCTCTGCTTGGGAGAGTAGATCGGCGGCAACGAAAGCCGGTGTCGCGCCGCTATCAGCAATCACCAAGACCTCGGAGGGTCCGGCTGGCATATCAATGGCCGCGCCATCGATATGTTGACTTACCTGACGCTTAGCTTCGGTGACCCAGGCATTACCTGGGCCAAAAATTTTATCGACACTGGTCAGTGTCTCGGTACCAAAAGCCATCGCAGCAATCGCCTGAGCGCCACCGATTTGATATATCTCCTCAATCCCACACAGCTTAGCCGCGTAGAGGATTTCATCGGCGATCGGCGGTGGCGAACAGAGCACACGGCGGGCACAACCGGCGATCTTCGCAGGCGTCGCCAACATCAATACGGTCGAAAACAGTGGGGCGCTGCCGCCAGGAATATAAAGGCCGACAGATTGAATTGGACGCGTGACTTGTTGGCAACGAATTCCCGGTTGAGTTTCCACGTCGACACTGGCTAATTGTTGTGCTTGGTGAAAAGTCTCGATATTCTTGCAGGCTTTTGCCATGGCTTGTTTGAGTGCAGGCGCAACGCGCTCACAGGCCTGGTCTACAAGCGCCTTGCTGACCGCAAACTGTTCTATTTCGCAGCGATCAAACTGTTGGCTAAAGCGACGCAGCGCTGCGTCACCTTCTTCTCTGACCTGTGCCAAAATCTGTTGAACCGTCTGGCTAATGTTGTTCGCAGCAGCCATCGCTGGACGCTGTAACATTTTTTGCTGCTCGGCGGGCGACAGGCTTGCCCAAGTAACAATAGGATTAAGCGCGCTCATCGTTTACTCCATCATTTTCTCAATGGGGAGAACGAGTATGGAGCTAGCCCCTAACGCTTTGAGTTTCTCCATCGTTTCCCAGAAAAGTGTTTCGCTGCTGACCATGTGTAAGGCGAGGCGGGACTGGTCACCAGCCAATGGCAATACGGTAGGGCGCTCGGCACCGGGGAGCAGGTCGATAATTTGCTCAAGTTTTTCACTCGGCGCATGCATCATGATGTATTTCGATTCACGAGCTTGGATCACCCCTTGAATACGGGTCATCATCCGATCCACTAAGGCTTGCTTATCGTTTGACAGCTCGCCTGCACGCTGAATGAGCACCGCTTTGGAGCGATAAATTACGTCTACTTCGCGCAGGCCATTCGCCTCTAACGTTGCCCCGGTCGAGACCAGATCGCAAATTGCGTCACTAAGCCCTGCGCGGGGTGCGACTTCAACTGAGCCATTGAGTAAACAAGATTTAAACGTTAGGCCTTTCGAGTCAAAATACTTCTTTAATAGGTGAGGGTATGATGTCGCAATGCGTTTGGTGTCTAAACATTCTGGGCCGGTATAAACGCTATCTGCAGGCATTGCGAGTGAAAGTCGGCATCCACCAAAATCTAAGCGACGTAAAATGGTAAGTTGTGGATCTTCACCTTGTGCACGACGGGTTAATACCTCTTCTTCCAACACATTTTCGCCGATGATTCCAAGATCTACCACGCCATCCATCACTAGGCCTGGAATATCGTCATCACGCACGCGCAAGATATCGATTGGCATGTTCTCTGCGAAAGCGATTAAACGCTGTTGTTGTAAGTTAATTTTTATGCCACAGCGGGTGAGCAGTTCGCGAGATTCATCACTTAAACGGCCTGATTTCTGCATTGCAATTCGTAAACGCGTGTTATCCAACATTACACCAATCCTCTTAATTTACTTTTCTGTCTGTCATTGTTTTGTCGTTGTTATGGGCATTAAAAAAGCCCTCGGAAGAGCGATCTTCCGAGGGCTTTATACGTTCAAACCAGAGGAAGACCTAATCGTCTTCCAGCCGTCATCGCCTGAAAGACTAGTCAGGATGATGATGG
>Ga0157363_1000488_pt1 | contig 30310 bp, 11 predicted proteins | sample AttsexASBM1_FD_111477 | JGI IMG/M metagenome (GOLD analysis project Ga0157363, IMG submission 111477) | Fungus gardens microbial communities from leaf cutter ant in Ribeirão Preto, State of São Paulo, Brazil - Atta sexdens ASBM1 | ecosystem: Host-associated > Fungi > Mycelium > Unclassified ... | reverse complement strand
GTGCTATCTGGTTGCAGTGAAATCGCGAGTGCATTAAGATCAAGATAGAGCTTATTTACGTATTCCAAGATGGCGGCAGGTGGGCCGTCATAAAAGTTAACTTGTAAGATGATATAGTATCCGACCGATGCTCCAGCACGGGCGCAATGCGGGAGCTATGCCGTAATAAACGCCGTTTTATTGTGTGACCCATGGTGTCGCTGCCCTTTCGTAAATAAAGAGACGCTGCGAGAATTTCGACGTTTTTACGCCCTTATGCTAGACCATAAATCTCGATAAAATATGGAACTTAAAAATTGTTCTGTCGTGATTCTTATATCGAACTTATGTATCAAATCATTCAATAATAATTGTGTTTTCTTCTATGTTTATTGCTTAAGATTCAATTTAATTGTTGTTAATTAATTAAAAATTAAAATAAAAATTTTATTTTAAACGCTAATTTTTTTATTACAAAAGAAATCCATGTTCACTTCTGTACTTCTTGTATAACATATAAAGCGACTCGTATTTTTAACGGGACCCAACCATGTAAGCAGCACGCAAATTCGACTTCCACGAGTTACGACACGGATGACAACTCGTTTTCGAGAGTGCGAGTGCCGCATGAGTGCTGAGAAAAAGAGGTCACTGACCTGTGTGACACATCCCCCGTCCATTCGCTCATTTCAAGGACAAAAGTCGACCTCCTTCGCGACCGTTTTCCTGGTTTCTCCCTGGCCTGTCTACAATTTAAAGACGCTCGTACGTACGCGATTCTCTTTCTTGCGCCAAAAAGGAAAGACGAAAGGTCTCATCCCACTCCACGCTCCCCGAAAAAGTGCTGCGCGAGGAGCTGCATATATCGCGACCAGCTAATCTAAAAATACTAAAGTCGACCTTTCCCGCGGCAAGAGTGATGGCCCTGGACGACTGCTAAATCAACGGCGAGATTGAGATGCAAATGCAGTCTCATGCGTTCTGCGCGAAGGGGAAAGGGTGCGTCATGGAGAGAGAGGAAATGGGATAGCGGGGGCGCGGGTAGAAAGAAGATGTAAAATCGGGGACGACGCTGCAAGAGATGAGAAGAACTGCGGGGAGCGAGAGAGAGGTATATGAGAGAGAAAGAAAAAAAGAGACTTATAAGGAAAGAGGAAAAAATAACAACGTCGCGCGCGATAGCTGTGCAATTCATGCAATTAACATTTATAATGTCTCCATCCGGCAACGTTGACAGAGCAGGCAAACAGTCGCATGCATAAAACGCGGAATTTAATGCTGATAATTCAATCCACAATTGTGTACCACCCTCTTCTCCCCTTTTGTCCTTCCCCCCTTTTTTTTTACCGCGCTGGTGAAATAGCGTTATTGAATTTCGCGCGTTCCAACCGATCTCGCAATAACTCATGCGCGATGCGCACAAGACCGCGGAACCTGGAGCTGATATCTCGCGGGTTCGATCTACCGCGACAAGTTCGTGTGCGTACTTGTATGCACTTGTATATTTGCGTGTATTTGTGTATACTTGCGTGCACTTGTGTCCACTTACACCATACGGAAAATGGAAATAAATTGTGCTGTATCTCACTGCATTCTCATCGGTGTCATCAGTGTCACGGTTTGTTCTGTACCGAGCAGAAAGATACTGCGTTTGGAATGAACTGGTTCTGGTTTTTTTGAAGTGACCGAATGTATTGTCGCGAGTAAGATTTCTTTTCGAAGAAAAGCGATAAATTATTAAGCGCATAAATAATCTATATATATATAGATTATTTATGCGCTATATATATATATATATATATAAAGGATGATATATAATGGCAATAAATTAAAAAAAAACTTTAAATATAAATATATTTTTTGTTTCCTAAGTAAAAGGGACTATGATGGTTTGTCGGATAAACTTTTGAATTTGATTAATGGAAGATTGTCTGATTCTTTATCTCCTACTGGCAACCATTTACAGCGTATTTTCTTCGTTTCCTGACAAAATGAAATAAATCTATGGTACTGAAATTTTTTTTCAATGTAAGGTATTGTTGTAAAAAACTTACAGATTTTATTATGACCCCGTGCTGATCGAGTGTGCATATTTCGTATTTAAAAAAAATAGTATGTTCACTTTCGTCTATGTACAGCACTCTTTCCCATACATTTTTAATAATACGAAGCTCGGAAGTTCTTGTAACAATTACATCTGTTATTAGCCCAATCCATGTAACATTTAATAAATCTATAAAAATCAAAGATAAATGAATTATTAAATAATTACATATATATTACTATTAAATATTTTATTAAAGATTGTATTGATTTTGAGTAATATATATGTATACATATATTTTATATACTTTTATGAGATGTGCGATCTATCGTCACGTTTCTTTGGGTCGGCATATCGTATGCTTTACTGAGAAAATAATAATTACGACCAGTAAACCTCAGCTCATTTTTTCCACTCTTGAAAATTATCTAACACATTTAGAAATATTCGGGAAATGATCAACTAAACAATTTGATTAATGCTGTGTTTTTTAAATAAATTTATAATTTTATGAATATTCACCCGAAAGTCCATTTGATCTCCAGCGGTTCGCACGCTATGAAATTTCTTATCAAGCCACTTGGTGTTTGTCTCGCTTTCCACCACAAAATCGTGGATTGGTCCGAGTATTTTCAAAACTGACACGGAGCGGAAACATTTTATCTGTTTTATAAGTAATGAAAAGATAACTTAAAGTATAAAGATGCCAAAAATTATTATTATTATCCGTTACTTGTGTGCTCGTTGGCACAAAAATATATCCAATTTTATATGCATTTGTGTCAAAGTAATTCGGAATCGGAGTGTAGTCGAGTGCCCCGATTTCTTGAGCGACAGTCGATTCAATAATATTCCAACAATGAGAGATATTTAAATTTTTAGGAATACAAAATCTTCGTTTCTTCTTGACAATTAGCATATGCGCCTCATCATGCATTTTGACATTAATTAACTATTTTGGTTATTGTTCTTTTGTGTTGAATTGTGATGAACATCGTGCGTGTTTTAGAAAGAATCAATAAATTATTCTTTTTGTCATTAAATGCCTAACTTCTCTCTTTATTAAATTTTATAAAACAAATTATTTTTAACAATCCAATCTTTACTTTTAATTTATAAACATTTTTTTTTAAATTATTATCAGGAGTTCTTATATCATTATCCGAGAGAAAAGTTGGTTAAGAAATTCTCGAGGACACCAGCAAGTTCCAAATCGAATCGAGCGATATTGCTGCAGCCGATCAATCACGAAACTCGTTCTTTTGGTCGGCACAAGTATATCGGTCCAATCATTTGTAATCATTAGCGGTACCGTTGACACCGACATCTTATTATGTCATTTCGTTTCGTATCCTTTCTTTCTCGCCGCAGTATGTCACAGATGTAGATACTTCGGCATTGTTGCTGTAAACAGTATTCGACCATTATTTATTGACGCAAATAAAACATTGAATTAACTTTTATTCAGCGCGGACGAATGAAGCAAAATATAGGAATAATCGTTTTGGGTTATAACAGGGTCGTACAGCTACATAAATACATGTTGTCAGTTGTCACGTATAAAACTTCTTTTATTCTTCTTTTATCTTTGAGAATACATTATATCTGTGAATTTTAGAAGTCAATAGAAATACACGACATAGTAACATGTTCGGTTTAAGATCCAATCATAAACGACTGCTTTTTCATGCAGAAGCATCGTTAAATTTCATAAATCTTAGGACGCTGCTCGCTGATTTCGCATGCAATCCTCGTAGTAAAGTGCGTTGTTTCCGTGCAACAATATTTAAAAATTGGACTACGATAAAGAAGCTCATTTATGAATTAATCATGTTCAGACAGCAAAATATTAACGTCATGAGATAGTTTGCTTCACAATTTATTTACATTTCGTGCAGTAAGGCAAAAAAAAAGATGTAGCAATTGATAAAAAATTAATATTATTCTAAAATGCTTATGAGTAGCCAATATTATTTAAATTGCTTGTCAATTTAATTTAATATTATTTTATAATATTACTTTAATTTTGTTAGAAGACTGCGTTTTAAGACTAAGAAAATTAAATTGGATGTGCAGTTCGCAGGATTCGATTTGTATATAAATTTACATCAAATTATTTAAGCACTAAAGATCCAGCATGTTGATGTTGTAGAGCTCCTATAAGATGTGTTGCGGCTCGTTGCTCTCACAGGAAGATCCATCTGTTCGCTCTTAACTGTCTTCCACTTTGCAATTAGCGAATTTTAAACTACTACTCGTCTTCAAGCAGCTTCAAGATAGTGAAGCATCGTCAAAGGATAGTGAAGTGTCGTTGAAGTTGGTGCGACTTTGAATGACTGCAAAAAAATGACAGTTGTGAATGAATAAAGATTTACGTCTTCCGACCTTCGTGATGAATTCGTGATTACGACAAGTAATCGCGATGCATCATCGGTATAGCGGTGACGCGATAGCAATAAAAAGTGAAAAATAGCAAAAAATAAGTGAGATAGGGTAAGCCTTAAATTTTCAGACCGGCAAATTGAAACGGCCCCGGGCCGTATCCTGATATTGCTTATGGTACAAATTTAATAAGGCGCCTGCTGGGGCCAGTTACCATGCTAATATCATCCGCCATCGACCGCGTACAACTTCTCCACCTGACGCTCGAACGAAGAAAAAGGTGAAGGTAGGAAAAAAGAGGCAACGTGGGGCAACAGAACGTTGCGGAGAAAAGAGGGGAACTGACGGCGATGGCAAAGATGACTGCGACGGATGTGAACGACGAGAGGCACGGGGTGACTCGTAACCCGTAATGTTATGGCACTGCCCACCGCGAGAAGGGCCTTAAAGGGCCCTCGTGCCGGGGTCTTTAGTGCCAAATTGGTTATGCGAACGCTTTACGACACGGCGTGCCGATATTAACCGAATGAATTACATAAATTATCTTTATTATCTAGCGTTACTTCGAGAATGACGACGACGACGACGAGGCTGAGAAATGCCGAGAAACATTCATGCGTACGTCCGCGAGTTCTACGCAGATTCCAGCGCTTCAATTGGAGCTCCAGAGAAAGATACCTCTGAGAGAATTGCTCTTCCTCCGAACAAGAAAATGGCGCAGTTACGGTTGTGAAGTTAAAGATATTTTTACACATGTTTCTTAACGTGTAAAACATGTTTTTAATCATAGAACAATTTCGCATAATTTTATTTGTAATTAAAAAATTTATATTATTTCGAATTTTCTTTGGCACCTTTCCCTTAATATAATTTGTCACCGCAATTATATTTTTAACGCTTACAGCCTAAGAAAATTAATCGACAATTTCTTCCTATGCGAATTATCCTTATTTCCGAATCCTTATTTCCGAGAATTCCGAGTGGAATTATGTTACGTTGAAAAGTCACGGATTTCTTCACTGAAATTCCGCAGGACTCATTATTTACTGATGCGGCGCATGCTGCTCGCGAGCATAACGAGGATAGTGTCCGCACATCACATGCGCTCCGGTCTCATCCCCCGGTCATCATTTTATCATCCAACGGACTGACTCTTGCGGGATACCTACCGTACTCGGGATGCGTCTCTCGACGGGCAGCAGCGCAATAATCTCGTGCGTCCTTCGTCATTCGTCCGTACCAAATAAGACGAGATAAAGGCGGGCGTGGGGCGAGGTAGAGACTCCTTGCAGAGAGGCGGAATCAAGTAGGGACATTTTTATCAGTCGTCAAGTACTCCGCGGGAGGTCTCCGTGCGTGCACGCACGTGCCTACGTATTCCAAACGAAAATTTACCGAAGGGAACCTTGTTCCTCCAGGTTACGCTCTCGGCAGGTTTGGCGGTAAAGTGGAAGTCCAATGATGGAAATAACGCGGTAACAACGGTCGTTAGATGAAAAATTCAACAGCCGCCTGAAGTGGAGAAGGGTAGCAGAGTTGATTGTTGCATGAAGGTGTAAGATAAGACAAAGATGCGGGTCGCTTAATGTCATTTGCAGGTGAAACGATGTAAGGGCCATTGCCACTGCAAGGTGCGTCGACATGTATCAAACAGTTCCACGAGGAACCTGCATATAACCTTTATATAACGATTAATATACGTGTGAATATAGTATCGATAAGATCCAATTGACACATCAAATAATTACATTTAAAAAAAATCTTGATTTATGATGAGAAAAGAAAAATAACGATTAATTTATATAAATTAATTTAACTTTAACTTATAAGGCAATCAAATCGATTACAATCTTAAGAATTGGATATCAGATTTTTTTTTTAAATGATTGCTTTATAAAATATGTCGTACTATTCGCTTTGTTGTTTAAACATAAAAAATTCAACACTTCAACGATGTGTCTCTCATTCCGACGCGCATGATGCGGACGGTTTCTACTTCTAAGTAAACCGGTGTGAGATTTAAGCAGATCTCGATGAGTTCTTCGACGTATCCCTGAGGGGGTCTCCTCCTATTTCCGTGCCGCTCTTCGCACAGCGGCGCGGAGATGCCACGCCGCATCGCGCGCCAGCCGAGAGCAGCGGACAGCGTGGCGCGGCGTACAGCCGGAAAATTAGCATACGAGGCTGGGATCGAACGAGGTACCCCCGATGTCTCCATCGCTCGTGAAATGGATACCCCATTCCATCGCGTTCTCCTTTCAGGATTGGTTTATGCCCGTGCGAGACTTACGGCCGGGCCGTGCCTCAATCGCCGCTCGGGGAGCCAGCCAGCCAGCCCGCGCGAGCCGTCTCACCTCACCTCGTGTGGGTGTTTTACGTGATATTATTGACTCCGTCTTTTGCTCTTTGTTGCTCCCCACGATCCTTCGACGAGCGAAACGTCCGGATGCCACACGACGTAATGCGCCGTACACCGCGAATAGAAAGCGATTTATTGAACGCTGGTTTTTATATAGGATATCGATGAAATTCATTATTGCATTTTTGGCGCCAGTGACTTTTATGTTCAATCGGAAGCGCATTAATTGTTTTTAAGACATTTTGAAATGAAATATGTTTTATGTTTACAAGTTAAAATATTAGATCCAGTTTTATTAAATTGGTTCTTTTTGTAAGTTGAATGTAAAGAAAGTGTAAAAAAGTTTAAATGTGACATTTTTTGTTTAAACTAACGTTGTAAATTTGCGACGTTATCATGAAATAATCTTAGTGCTATATTATTAGATATTAAGGAGTAATGATAACCCAATCTCTTTCTTAACTTTCACTTATGCACTGAAAGAAAAGATTGGTTGCTGTAATAATTTAGATAGTAAAATATAGCATAGTATTTTTAATCGGCTGCAACAATCAGGTTTTGATTGTAGCAAATATTTAACCTATCAGCAATGTATATGATTTCGATAGGATAAAAATTTGCTTCTACAATCAAAAACTGATTGCTGCAGCCATATAAAAATGCTATGCCATATTTTACTATCTAAATTGTTGCAACAACCAATCTTTTCTTTCAGTGTGTCAAAGTGTAAATCAATTTATTTCTGTGGTTAGTTTTAATAAACATCGTCCATATTAACGTGCACGTAATAAATAATAAATTAAATTTGAATTAAATTTAATACATTTCCTTGAGTTTAACTCCATTGTTTTAATCATATTAATGACATATTGAGTATGAATAGTGATGATCTACAGATATGATTAAAAATAACATAAATCGACATTATATAAATTTAACAGTATATTCATGATAAAGTACTTACCTTGCTTACCTTGCATTGAAGTCTCCTAATATATCTACGCACCTCGCATTGAAATCTTTATCCCGCCCGATGCGATCGATGCATTCGAAGCTTATGACGATTTTATCGTGCATTGTTAAAAATATCATATAATTCAATGTATTTTCCATAAAATTTTATGTACATTTGCACAAAATTTAATGCATTCATTATATTTAGGACTACTGTAACTAAATTTATTCATCATCATATATCAGTTAAACTAGGTATGTCCAATTTGAGTTCCGGAATTAAAACACAAAGCCATCGACACAAAAAAATTCAGTGTAAGATTTCGGGAACTGTAAAATATTGACACGCATCTGAGTAACGCTTATCAACATTTTACATTCCCCGAAATCTTACTCACCTTAAATTTTTTTGCGTCGATGATTTTGCGTTTTGACTTCAGAAAAATTGGACAGGACTAAGTTAAATCATTCATTACTTTTCAATTACCTTATAATCACAAGCTTTCATTACATGTTACTTAAATTCACGAAATTTCTAACAATGCGTGGATTTATCTACATAGAATATAACCAATGATGAGCACACGGAGTATTACGAGAAGAAGTTCCAATGACAGAAAGATACGTATTGTAATGTGGCAAAGCGATAAAGACGAATAGCGAAGAAACGGGACAGAAGAAGGAAGAGAGGCTACCGACTGGTGAATTACGTTCTTGCGCGAATATTCGCCAATTATCTCCGGACGAGTAGCCGACTCTAATTGGACTTTACGCCGGTGGGTGGGATCAGCCATGGCAATTGCAGAAAAAAATGCCTCGTAACGCGCACAGTGCGGGCGTATACAGGACGCACATTTACGCACACACTAGACTCGCTGCCATATCTGAGACGCTGTCGATAATTGGTCGAAAGCCGGAACGATTTGCTCCATTAAATCGCACGGCACGAGCTGCCCAGAATTCTATGGTCCAATCTGCTCATTCGCTCGAGGTGTCCAGCCGGTTACGACCGACGTGTCGGTTTATTACATATCCGGATACGCGCGATGGAACTATCAAATTTACTTTTCTGACAGGTAGACTCGTCGACTTTATGGTCGTAACTGGAGAGTTATATTACCGTGACGTCTATTTGTGAACTTTTGTGTCAGGTTGATGATTATGTTCGAAAAGTCGCACTCGCTAATGTTTTCATTCAGGATCTTTCAGCTGATTGCTTTCCTTTCGTTATACAGATAATAATAATTATTATCATCATTATTAAGGCTGGGTTGTTTCCACTTTTCAATAAATTTCACTCTCTTACTCTCGTACTTTCTTTTCTTACTTTTTTATTTTTTTATTTATTCATTATCACATAGTTTAATAGATATTATCACATAGTTTATCTGAAGATGAGACAACTGACACATAATGGCTCTCAATTTGTCTACAGTATTTACATAACTATTACAAAATTATTTGCAAAGAATGTAGTATGAAAATTCTTGTTCCTCGTTCCTATTATCTTCAACCTACTCTCATCTCTCCTGTTCCCTAATGTTCTTTGCTTTTACGATTGCTCCGCGTTTCAAATTATACTTTACAGATATAACGCGCCGTGAAACCTTCGCGGAAATAGTTGCTATTCCGCTGCGCGGAAACATTTAGCGCGAATGGACTCGTTTGGACACTTCCAGTCGATGGGCGCATGACGCGAGTCGTGAGATTACGGGCAGAAAATGCGAGGCGGATCGCAGCACGCAACAGGAAAGATAATTAGACGCAGCGTTATACCGCTGCTACCGGCGCACGTGCTACGAAATTAATGCCACGCTTGCAATCCGCAAACTTTGAATAGCTGGCAGATATTTCTGTTATCATTGTTAGCGAATATGGTGCAATGTTACTCGTTTATGTATATTTCACCAAGAAAAATATTTAAACGCAAAAAATACATATTACATTTTATATTTTAAATATTATTTTATGTAACATGATTTTTTACATAGAAATGCCTCCTGCATTCGAGGAAAATATTTTATGCACAATTGAAGAAAATCCTGGAACAAGAATCAAGATCCCTGCAAGAAAGATTAAGCCATCACACTGTGTGGAACATTTTGCATGATTAACTTTTGCATCCCTATCATGTTCAGCACGTTCAGGCTCTTCTATCAATTAATTTGCAACAACGGATCACTTTTTGTCAATGGCTTCTTCAATCGATGCAATCAAGATCTACAATTTTTGTACAATATTTTGTTTACTGATGAAGCATTCTTCACCACCAGGGGTGGGATCAATAATATTCATAACATACATGTTTGCGGAGATGAAATCCTCATGCTATCATAGCATCACATCAGCATCATTTTTTTGTGAACGGGCAGGTATTTTTGAAGACCATCTAATCGGGCGTTATATTTTGCCTAATAGACTAACAGGACAAGTGTATCTTAATTTTCTTGAAAATAATTTATTCTTTTGGAAGATATTCCTTTACAACACAGACAACGAATGTGGTTCATGCATGATAGTGCCTCTGCCCATTTCCTCGTTAATGTCAAATGCCATTTAACCAATCAGTTTTCAAGAAAGATGGATAGGACGTGACGGTCCAGTTGTATGGCTACCTCACTCACCGGATTTAAATTCGTTGGATTATTATCTATGAGGACACTTGAAGAGCATGGTATATATACCATATCAGTTACAATAGAGTTGCCTCAGAGAATTGAAAACTGTTGTCATAAATACGGAATAAACCCGGAATCTTTGAACGTGTTCGATCTTCAATGAGGAAACGTGCCGAATTGTGTGTTGAAATGGACGGAGAATACATTGAACATTTATTGTAAATTTAAATTATTTTCTATTTTTCACAGAAGAAAATGCCTCATAACTTATAACTCAAATAAAAGATTTTCGGAGTACTGTTCATTAAGATTTTTTAAATTTGTTTTAACGAGTACTACACATCCCTAAAATTTGGTATCACTTTTTGGGAACACCCTGTATATATATATATATGTATAATTTCTAAATTTAATTAAAATTAAAATTAAATTTTATAAAAAAAAATTTTATAAAAGAAGATTAAAAAAAATTAATTTTCTACATACTTTAGAGATAGACGATATGTTTAAAAGGAACATTAGAAGCACATACGAGATCGCTGCGACAAAAGGGAGATGTGTGTACGAGACTATGGGTAGCCGAGTGTGGTGGAACCGGGTGGAACCAATCTTTCGCTTGTTTTTGCTCCGACTGACTTATCGATATTGGCACGTTGTACGATCGTGTATGTAACTACTCTCGAGGGAGAGACAGAGTAGTCGACGAATGATAGGAAAGGGGCCAGGGAAGACGGAGGAGGTAGCTGTACGGAGGCGCGGGACTCAAGGAGGATAAACCGGCACGACTGAATTATTGCTAAGTGAGGGTAGAACTTTGACCGGCGCCCATTGTGTGTGCTCACGCGTGTGTGCATGCGTGCTGCGTGCACGCGCTTTCGCGAGGCGACAGTGATGACCCGGATGACCGACACCGAACTCGGACACGCGCGCGAAGAAAGCGTCTAACTGAAAATACCCGCGTACTTATGTTTCTCCCACACTCGTATCAGTTACAAAATTATTAATAGTAAATGAATGAATTTAAAATATCAATTTCTTAATCATTGACAGAATACGTGAAAAGTTAGAGCGTAGCAAAAAGTGAACATCTTATAAGCGTACTTTTTATCAACACGTTCTATCTCTATTATTCACTGAATGTCAAGAAAGATAGAATGATGTTTAGATCGATTTATGTCACTAAATGGAGAGCACCCAGAATTTTGCAACGATTTTGTCAAAATTCTATGAGAAAGGAAGAGATATATTATATATATTAAATATACTGTCTCACTCTAATTTATATTATTTTTACTTTATAATCTTAGTTAAGATTACAGAGAATCAATATAAATTAGAATAAAATAGTAAATATATAAGGAAATAGTAAGTCTACATATAAATCTCTCTCTCTCTCTCTCTCTCTCTCTTATAAGATTTCGAAAATTCGCTCGTGACCAGACTGTTATAAAATCTTTAGGAAAAACAAACCATGTTGATAAGCTAATAACTTTCTATAGTGAAATATTTTCTATAAATATAAAAAAGGATAATTATTTTGTTAATTATTTTACAATAATTGATTATTTGTTAATGATTTTACAATAATTGATTAGTTGACTGAAAAATTTCATATAATGTCAAAAATTCGTGCAATATAGAAGTATAAAGTGGATATTTATACTTGATCAAGGCGTCTAAGCCATTATCTACGCCATGTAGCACCCACCATGTGAGGTACTTCGTTCCTTTAGGCGTCGCATGACGTCTTCTTCACCGAAGATCCGCACGAAAATCAAGCATCACGAGAAGAACACCATCGGAGTTGGCAACAGCGAGGCTCTCGAAGGAGAACGATTACGCCGATGAAACTTCAAGTTATAAAAGCGAAGAACAGAGTGTGAACAAGAGAAAGAGAGAGACAGAGATGAGTCTGTCTTTTTCTTTTCTTCACACTCGAATCAAGTTGCGGAGGTGGACTAACACGGAAGGTCTCGTGCAGAAAGAGAATCAGGGTATGTTATTCTCTATCAAGTCTATATTACCGTGCATTGGTCGATGGCACTACTCGTTGAGTGAGAAGGAAGTAATAAGTCGAAGAAAGCCAGTCGAGAGAAGATACTTCTCCTTTCCACGGGATATTAAGCTTCATTATTTCGCAGAGAGCAAGAGTAATCTTACAACATTAGTATGATTTAATTGTTTTTTATATCGTTAATTATTGTAATTTCATAATTTAAGTCCATAATATTTAATTTTAATGAAATCACTAATTTCTCTTACTTGATTATAATTAGCGCTAATATAGAATAATAAATAGCGATTTTATTATATAAGTAACACAAATAATAGAAAAAAAATCTTATTTTTGATCGAAGCTGATCTTGGCGTTTAATAATATTCATATATAAATTTAAAATACATTTTTCAATCCTAAATAAATTACATATTAATTTGATTTGTCGAACTTGAAATGCAAACTGAAGCTAAAATTAATATCGAATTAAATTGTCATAATTTAATAATGATAATAAAAAGCATTCTAAAAATCTGCAAAGAATTTATTACGAAAAATATGACCAAAGTTTGAATCTGAAACCTAGAGAAACTCGATTTTCCGGAACGAGTGTCTTCCAATTCGAGATTATAATTATATTAATTTTCTTTATTCTCTCTCCCTCTTCAAACGGAAGTCGCTGCGCAAATATTTTGACCTTTTAAAATTTCCAGAACTCTACAGTGATGATATATTAACTGCACATTTATCGACGAGCCTCGAGGTTGGCGAACAAGTATTTCAAAATAAACGAAATTATGTAAATTTCGAAGTCAGAACCCGTGTATTAACACTACAGTTGCCAGCGGAGAGTAATAAATCCTTTTGTTTCCTTGCCTCGGGATCGCAAAAGAGGACGAGTTCTGGTCCTCCTCCAAGTTGTCTCGAACATTTTTATTCATTTGACTTCTCTTTCGTAGAAGGGATATCATAACGGTATATCGACCTACTCGCGGCCGGAAGTGCAAAGTAGGAGATTTTTGTCTTGTGCGTATAGTAGTAATTGTCGAATTTCAAACGTCCGCAGACATCCGCTTAAGTCGCCTCTCTCGGATGAATTAACAATGAGAAGATTGTACTACGTTTCTTCGGGCTGACATTACATGACATCGACGTACAAAAACAAAATATGGTTATGTCGAGATAACGTTGCAACTTGGATGATTCAAGATATCTTAAACATGCATTTAGTCTCCAAAGTTTATTCATAATTTCCAAAGCTATTTATAATTTCGGCAGTTTTATCATCAGATGTTTATTATATTCTCTCCTTATTACAAACAGTCACGTATAATACTGCTGTGAAAAAAATTGCCTCCTAGATATGCAGAGCTATATCTAGAAAGCAATCCACAGTAATACCTGCGCCGACAACACGTTATCGAGCTCTCTCATCCCACTCCCACATTCCGAACGCGCCGGTCGTTGCATACAGCCACCTGCTGCATGCATTTCTTTCTACGAAATGATATAATGGCGGAGAAGTCCGCGGTGTATAATTCGTACAAACGGCGAAGATGAAATGGCGAAGGGGAAAAAAGAGGATCGCGTAAATCTGATCGTGATACGGTGGGGAGATCGTATTATGTAAGAAAGCGCGCGGCAACTGTGATGCCTCGCGAACGCTTTAATTATTTAAGTCCCGGATCTCAAGCTCGCGATTCCACCGTTTTTGTTTTCTTACTGTACTCTTCGTAATTCAGTGCCTTCGTCTGCCGACTATATAACCAGTGGCACGGTACTCGTTACTGATCCACACGGCTTTCCGCGTAACCGCTAATCATACGATTATTTATTTCACTTTATTACGCGGTATTATTTTAATCGAAGCAATCGTGGAGATATTACTGCAATAGCTTTTGCATCTCTATCACATCGATTACGAAAGTTGTCATCAACTCCTTGCATTTTTCTTCCATCACGAAGATTTAATGCATTAATACTAAACGCTACATAAATTTTTTTTAATATACTGCTTCCTTTTTGGTCTGCCATGTTTTCGGTTTAAACCTTTCGGTTATTAAAAGATACATTTTAAATTATAATTTAAAATGTAAAAAGATTAGATGTAAAATGTAAAAAGATCTGTTAATTTTAGATAACTTTATCTCACACAATGAAACTTTATTGTTCGTCTGTGTTTCATTAAGATTAAAGTGGATATGAGCAAGATCCATGGCATGTATAAAAACTTTAATTTTCTTCTTTTTTATTTGCCATATTTTTTAACAGCTTCGTGTCACTGATAAATCAACAAACGTCCATCAAATTCGAGAATATTCTATGCCGCGAAATTATACTTTCATGCTTGAATTATGTTGATTGATTTCTTATTAACAATTCTCGATGTAATTGGTAAATGAGTCGATAATAGCAGACAAGTATATGCGAAGAAAACGAGTTTTCTGCCTATATTTTTCAAGGACGATCGAATGCAAATTCCTTGAAAGCTGTGCAATTATAATCATACTCTTGCCGAGTTCTTTTTTCATCACTCTTCTAATGATCTACCTTTATCGCTTTACATCATACTCTATGAAACATTTCCGTTGATGTCTGTTTAATCGAATGACCCTTTACAAGCGATAATGACGGAACGTCGCGTGCTTCCAAACACTTAAAAGACATCGGTCTCGCAACAATAAAAAGCGCTCGTCGAAATGAAGGACGACATGCGCTGCATTGACGTCGCAGCGACCTGAAGAGAGGAGATCGGTCGGCAAGACCTGGAGCTCGGAAGAGACTTGGAGAAAGAAAGAAGGAGAGAGAGAAAGAGAGAGGGGGGGGAGAGAGAGAGAGAGAAAGAGAGAGAATATGCGAGGGAGGAGAGAAGTCTCGAAGATGAAGAGAAGGAAGAAAGAGGAGCAAAAAGAAGAAGCAGAGGAGGTGAGCAAAGAGAGAAAGAGAGAGACGAAAAGAGAAAGAGAGAAACGCTGATAGGATTATAAGTAATGCGCCGCAGCACGTGGCCCCGGTGGGCCCACCTCCAGGTTGTCAAACCTGTTTCTTCCTGTATGCCATCGTCTCGAAGGCGAAGGTGCAGCGAGAGCGCGGGTGCCGCATCAACGTGCCCGCCGACCGATTTTAATATTCGTCCCAAAATCGAGCCTTTGGTCGGCGCCAAAAGGAATTCGACATCACCTTCGAGTTCAGGGTCCTTAGAGACTGACGAGCTATTCCCGTATTGCTAACTGATCTGCACAACGACGACCGAAGTGAGATCCACTGTCGAAACACACCCGGAGGAGCAAATAGCGACCATTAGGCGACCAACCTGTGCCTTAATGGAAAAATTGAAGATAACCACCGGCCTGCCACTCGACCACTCAACTGATTCGCTCGCTCTCCCGGCACGGGAGGCGTTTTCGTCGATTACGTCAACAAACTGGCCCCGATCGCTCCTGCTCTTGGCGTGTCCAAATGCCCTGTCGAGACACGGCCCGAGACACTCCGTCCTTACCATCGTCATTTTTTCTCATTACACACCGTGAAAAGCGACGTTGGCTTCCATTAAGCGATCCTCGTCACAAGACGGAGAAAGGAAAGAAAAACAGGTTTGGAGAAAGACTTTGCTTCTGGATGCATTTAGTGATCGGCATTCTGCATTTTCTGCATTTTCTTTCAAAATGCAATTTACTGCACGTTATATACTGGATTACTACTTATAATTATATATAACTGTATTAGAATTTAATCTATTAAAATGAATCAATTTATTCTTGCTGAGTATCTCCAATTAGTGTCATGATTAAAAGATATCTGACTAAGATATATCTATAATGGAAATTAACATAAATAAATCCGCCCTTATGTAATTATGTGACAGTAACATGCTGTGACAGTATTATGCTGTTAACAGAAATTTATGAACATTTAACCACATGGACTTATGCAATGTCATAACAAGCTCAAAACGACTTTAAATAGTACTTAAACTTTTTCGAAAGCGAACGAACAGAGAATAATAAAGCTCGTTATTCAATCAAAGATTTCATGCAAAAAAAAACTAGAAGCGTTTGTTTAGCGCGTGTATCTACATTAGTATTTCTTAAGACGATGGTGGTCCAGCTCACGCTCGTCAGTCAATGACGGATATATCATTTTGCGCAGCCTCCGCTCGATGTGTGAATGTGTGTTATTATATTTATCCGCTTTGTACGAATGGTGTTCGCGATAATTATATATACATTTCGGACACGAAAGCGATGGAAGGTCGCATTTTCACGCCTGCTACCTGGGGGCATTCATTACTTGCGCGCAATTTCTTCATGAAAGTGCGTCGATCTTATAAGAAATATATATTCAGACTGACGCCGCATAAACATGTTATTATAACATATTAGTTGTTTTTCATTTATACCAAAACTCAGATATTTTTTATTTATGACATCATAACTTAATTGAATTTACGTTTCTTTTCATTCTGACAAGTGAGATTCAACTGAGTTTTTTCCTACAATCTGCACAACCTTGAGACTATGTGCTTTACCGACTTTTGTTAACTCACATTAAAAGTGAGATTATAAACCTGTGTTGTGTTACGCGATTACTTTGTCATCAAAGTAAACAAGTACAAGGAGAGAATTTTTTCTTAGAGTTTCTTAGAGTTTACCCTGAAAATATGATAATTCTGGAACAATATTGTATTTCAAAGAAAAATTTTATGTAAGTTTCTCCATTTATTAATAAAATTACAATCAAATATATAAGTTTAATTTTATTAAAGTGTATGATAAAAATCTTTAAAATATTATATTATATTACAACTACCTTTACATACTTTTAGGATAAATAAATTTTAAGGAACAATTCTGTCCGTGTAATAATATCATTATTTGGATACAAAATACATAACTTTAGACAGCATAACTTGTGAAAAAAAAATGGAAAAAATATCTTACTATTATCTCGCGAATTGTGAGCACACGCAAAGATTTCTTGCCAATCGAATTATTATTGAGCTATGTTCTAATTAAAGAATTCATGGAATTGCAATTTCGAGATTCTCTCCAAGGTATCTCTTCATCATCCGATAATAAATGACAAGCGTTTTATTTGTAATGTTTATTGCGATTATCGGCCGATCGATGATGGTGATAATTACGGATCCCAGTGTTTTAGGCGAAGATGAAAGGTCGAATTTCTACTTTGGACCGTTGTCAATTATTCGTAGTTACCGCTGAATATGGCCGACCGACCGTGCAAACCGTTATAATCCTTGATTGAATGAAATCGATGTTACTCCGCGACCGGCCGGAATGTGCGGGCGAAAGAAATTCGCCGGATGAAATATGGTCGGTCTACACGGTGATTAGTTGATTTTCGGGCTATGGCGGCGTTCCCTTTGCCGTCCTCTTGAGAACTTTCCCATGAGACATGATCGGTCTCGAATTTTATCTGCCATCTCTGAACCTGGGATTTTTTAACTCTATATATATATATATATATATATATATATATATATATATATATCAGACGGTAACATTTTTATAGTACGATCATTTCACACAAAGGAAATATTATCGAGTTTTGAAAAGTTTTGCTAAGTATTTTTAATGGATTTTTTTGTAAAATATTTTTAATAGTACCATCTTACGAAGATACGCGTATGTATATTTATACATATGGTAGGTTCTATAAATAATGAGGATTAAAGGAAAGTATGTCGCAAAAAAAAGCATTCATGATATTGCATCAATCATTTACATGATTGAATACCGATGCAAACAATGTTGGAAAAAACAGTTTCGGTAATAAAAAGCCAAATAGAATTATTGGATAGAAATTCTAACGTAAACGCACTTCGTCGCTTGCATCACGATGTCGATTTAATGTCGGTTTTTGATTCGGGATCTATATTTAAGGGTCATCGATCGGTCGATCTGATGCCAGCGACAGCAGCGACGACAAAAAAGTTACGACACTGCACAGTTCCAGTTTCGACGCCGTGTCGGCGGTAACGGCTTTGCGCTGATAGATCCGTGGGATCTGATCGCATCGATACGAGAAATCAATGCCGATTGCTCGTTTGATCGATCCGTCGTTCGGTGCCGATTTCTCCACAGGTGTCCCGGGCGTCTAGGATACGTTGACGATCGTTGGCGTGCTGTTTCGCGGAGATCGATGTATCCCTCTCTTATGGTACCGTAGTTACAGTTTGATCTCTCTGACAGATCTCCATCGTGAAATTAGGACTCGCCGATCGCTCATGAAAGCCGATTCTTACTTCCGTAGTGAAAAAGCAAAATTGTCATAGTATTTTTTTATGTAATATCAAATTCCGTATATATTGATCAGATCTATCTGACCCAAAGTTGTATATTCTAATATTTTATTTAAAAAAAAAACTTTTCTTTGATATTTAATTACTTCGTCTGTTAATATAAAGAGTTTTTCTGTGAATTTTTTATATTTACATGTAGAATTTTTTAATCATATTAATCCAAGCGATTTGATCGTATAATAAACAGACCAATAGATTTAAGATACATATTTTTAATGTACAATAATTATTTTTATATTGATATCTTTGAAGCTATTTCTTTATATACATTTAGCTTTAACTGTATTTCAACCTGGGATTTTTTAACTATATACGTATCGCACGCTAACATTTTTATAGTACGATCATTTCATAGGAATTTCAAAGGAAATATCATCGAGTTTTGAAAGATTTTGCTAAGTATTTTGAATGGTTTTTTTATAAAGAAAAAAATCTAATAATTTATAAGCGTTAAATATAATCTGAAAGATTTTGATTATAATGATAAAGTAATGTTAGAATTGCAAGGAGCAATCTGTTATTCAATAAAGTATTGGTATTGCTAACTGATGCGTTCCTTTGTTCACCGCTCGCGTTCTTCTGTTTAATTCGTCAAAGAGAATTGTTCTTAAAACAGGCAGTAAAAGCGTCAAGTGAAAATTTTACAAGGTTTCGTCGAAGCCGCGCGGCGTATTTAAGATTATTATTGCGGAAGACCAACGCTCACTCGGCATGACGATCAGCGATAAAACGTCATTGAATGCTCGATCAGCGTTTGGCAGATCATCGTCATTTGCGAACATGCGTGAAAGCGGCTGGTGGCTCGAGGCACAGGTGGCAAAACGATCGCTTTTACGCTGAGCCATTAAAATTAGGATTGATCACCTCGCATAATCGATTTGAACGAGAGATAGAAAGCTGCGAACTCACAACTGTTCGCGAGAAGAGATCACAAAAAGCAAAGTAACGCTGGAATTAACTGTATGTTATCACATGTTTATCTTTTAAGCAATATTTACACAAATTAAATACCTCACTTCAGTAACTCTTAACGATAGTGTAATAGTTGGTCTCGTATTATTGCAGGTATTGACATAAAACGCGAGGATGTAATATTGAACTATTAATAAGAATCACAGAATCGAGATACTGAAAGAAATGTATTTTAATGAAAAATCGTATAATATAATATTTATAATATAATCGTATAATATAATCGTATAATATAATCGTATATAATATAATATTTAAAAAATATCATTGATCAATTTTGTAATAGTTTGATAATGGCAGTTAAATTAACGTTTAATTTTTCGCACGAAATTCTTCCTCGTGATGGCGCTAACTCACAGATTTCATTTCCCACAGATATTCTGGCTTCGATCAGAATGTGTATAAAATTTGCCATTCAACTGTGAGTATAGAATCTTCTTCCGCACCTATCTAGTGGTGGACGCGCATACCTGGTCGTACCTTTTGCTTCGCAATTCCGCTTACGATAGGCAACAATCGCACCGTATACTTGCGAACCAAACGTCAGCCGTCATGCTAACTTCTTATGTCCTAAGATCCACGTTGCAAGGGAAGAAAAATCTTGCAAAGGTCGCCTCGAGCAGTACATTGCATTTAGAACTGGCTAATTTACTCGACAGGAATTTTTTTCTGTTATTGAATATGCGACTTTTTGTTTCTAATTTTATTCTGCAAGTAAGGTGAAATTATTCACTCGATACATACTATAATTATGTGGTAATTATTTTTATTATAGGAATGTGATAATGTAAATCTATTGGAGCGAAATCTATCAAAATTATTGTTAGAGGAAAAAAGCCCCTATTTTATTTTTTGTGTAATTTTTTTATTTTTTAATTAATTCAATGACATTGTAAATGATAATTTATTTTTAAGTTTAATATAAAATACATTTAAAGTGATTAAGATTTAACAATTCACAAAATAAGAAAAATTGTTTGGATGAGAAAAGACGTTATGATATAACTATCTGAATGTAAAATAAGCTCTTTTTATATTTTAGAGAATTTTCTGTTTAAACTTCCCAAGTCAAATAGCTTAAATACATAGAAAATTCTATATACATAGAGATATTATCAAATTCAAAAGTTTCTTTTTATAAATATACTCTGACAATTCTCTTGATCCTTCGTGAATGAATATACTATGAGTATTTCTTTTTCGCAAATATCTCTAGAAACTTCTTAACATCATTTTAAAATAATGATAAAATAATAATCACAAAGATTTTTAAGCAACAATCTGCAATGTTTTTCTTTAAAAATCCTGGAGTTATTATTTACTTGTTTTAGAGAATTCAATATAGAAATTTGAAAAAATTTATATTTAATTATATCTCAACAAAAATATATTATTTTTGCTTATTTATCTTCTCAAAATTGAAAAACAGTACCTTAAGAATTAATTTAGATAATTTTATTATTTATACGAACTTTAATCTATGTTAAACTTGACATTAAAAATCATACGAAAAAACTTTGATATACCTTGTAGTAGATAAACATCAATTGTTGACAAAAAGATCACGCCCATAACAAAAAGTTATGGCGACATTTGTCTCATACTTATTTGATACTTATCTAAGAACAATTAAAAATTTTTTTAATGGATGCATAGAAATGATATTAATTATAATAGTTTTAAATGGAGCCCGCATTAATTGCATGAGCCCACATTACACAACATCTTTTCCTTTATTTATTTTTCAATACACTTATATAATATTAATTAAAAATAAATATTTTAATTAATTAATTATTTTAATAATTAAATTAATAATGAATTAAAATACAATTAAAATGTTAAATATATTCTATTTTATATATTTTAATTATATTTAACATTTTAATTCTATTTTAATTCATTATTAATTTAATTATTAAAATAATTAATTAATTAAAATATTTATATTTCCATTGCAAAGCGTTGTCATATCATATTCATTAAGTGATACGAATTCATCGATGGCGTAATTAGCTAATAATGCTAATCGTGATCCAATAACGAGTACATAATGCTTCTCGTAAAGGAAGCTAACGCTAAAAACTCCAATGCAAATAAGACAGTAAATGAATCGCAAATAGCACTAACTGTTGCTCGTTAGGACGGCGATATCCATAAATTTTACTTTTAATACCAAAAACAGGTGAAGGTATGACATTAGTGAGAAGCGGCGAGAACGCCGGTGAGTAGTCTTTAGCAGGCAGCAACGATTACTGGGAATAAATGGCGTGTAAAGTAAGTATCGGTAGTCCGTAAGAATCCGTAAAATCGTGAGTATGAATACCCGCGAAGTCGCACGACCACGAGGCAATGCAGAGATTGAAGGGAGTCGGGTCAGGCGGAGGCTGCATAGATGTATCATTACCGAGTTAACCCCTCCCGCATCTGATCTTTTAGAATCTAGAGCAGCAGGCCGTTTCACATGTGAAAGGATACTCAAGCGTCGTCATATACGACGTGCAATTATTGTCGGGATTCGCCCGTCGACTCACTTCGTATACGATCGACAATTGTTCTTCAGTGACTGAGCGAAAACATCTTGTAGGACATCGGAGTCGGTCACGAAAGGGAGTTTAGAGCAGAAATAGCGCCGACGAATTTAATGGAGCATTCATACAATGTTAACGTAAATCGACGCTCACATTTATGTTCACTGCAATGCGTTTCGAACGAGAATGATAAATTTAGTATTCGATTGAACTAGATTGTTTTTAGAAGATATACAGTTAGAACTGGAAACGTTAGAGATAATATCAATGACGAAAGATGACGGTAATTATAGATTATCTTAATTTCAACATAAACATAAATATGAATGTAAATTTGCATATTCTAAAACCGATAATTATGCACGGTGGCTTTTAAGATTTAACTGCAGCGCTTGCTTGGCATCTCAATGATTATGCTTAACTAATCACATTTACACATACTAGAGATTGATTAAATCATTTAACTGTCTGCTGTACAACTAAAACTGGGTATTATGAGTCACTTTCGCCTATTTTGATAGAATTATATACGAAGGTATATACACGCATAGATTATATAAAGAGCAAGAAAGTGCTGGGATTAAGTGTCATTTATCCTGGTATCATTCAGTATTAACACTCGATGTTACATGGCAAACGGTATTCATTTGCCACGATATCGCATTTAACTTAAAAAAAAGTAGTTGTATTTGAAACGCATACAAAACGCATATAAATTACTTTTCTCTGCTTGTATCGGCTATGATTACACAATTGATATATTAATATAGTTCTATCGTAACAATTAATTTGATATGAATTCTATTGTAAGTCCAATTATTCCATAATATGTTTAGATTAATGAAATTAAAAAATAATCTTTGAGATATTTAATTATTTCAAATAAAAAGTTAAGTTTGCAAACTTATACCAATAAAACGTTCGCGAACTTACATCAATAAAACGAGCTACTTTGTATCCTGGACACGCGGCGTCAAAGCGTTAGCCGAATGCCATTTGCTGCTTCGAACGTTCGTGTCGTAAAGCATATTTTTTTATTGCATGTCCATGATTCGTGGGCACGGCCGTCGACGATCCCGCTGGCCGACGAATGCGCGCAGAAATTACTGCTATTAGCGATTGTAACATTTCGAACGGGCGGCAGTCAAAGGCCGAATGTATCGATCGGCGCCGCGGCGAGGATACCTTTTTTGCAAGATATAAAAATAAATCCGTAATTTTTTGAGCCACGTGAGCGTCGAAAAAACGTTTCGCGTGCCGGCGACGATAATGACAGGCAATAATCCGTGTAAATGTAACGGCCGCGCGTTTTGTCCCCTAATTATTTCACAAACATGTCCGCAATGGGCGGACACAATGACTACCTGTTGTATTCCCGAGATATATATGTCGGGATATCGCAGGATTTTATGCGAATTTTTTTGCGTTTGCAAAGTAATCTTTTTTTTCAAGTTTTAACGAGTTTTATTATACATGTATACATCCATTTACATGAAATTTTATACTCAGAGGTTCCTCTTTATATATTACTTTTTATTTTCCGTACACGGAAAGAATGATTTTCCTGAAGTCACTGTATCTAAAAATTTATAGCTAGATGCAAATTTGAAAATAAATTTATTGTATTCAATAAATATCAAAATAATTATGTAGACTGCTGTTTATTGGAGTGTCAAAATATTTTACAACATTGTTTACCATACTTGAGTTTTCTAATTGTTTTGATAGTCCAACAAAATTATTTTCAGATTTATATTTAAATTTTTAGATATAAATCTTATATATATTTTAAAATTGTTCTTTCTGTTATATTTTTTTCTTGAATAATACAATAACAACACAATACTGAATAATAATAATAATCTAAATTTATCCAAATAGTTTAAAATAGATTTTTAATCATGAAAGAGGTTTTAGAGAAAGGTTTAATATTCTGTCAATTTAGACTTGAGCAAGCATTTTGAATTAAATTGCACTTATTGCTTGTAATAGCATTAGGAGCAGTGCCATGCCGGAACGAAAAGGGAGAGTGATAGACGGACAGATAGAAAATGCTTTATTATGTATTTTATATTTGCGTAAAGCGAGAAATTGCCTTCGATCTTACATCTGTCCAACATGTTTCACGGAAAAAGACACAAAGTAGCTATATGCGCGAGAAGCACGTGACCGCGGAAGACGGCCGTTTATTATCAGCGATAATTACTGACGTTCAGATAACTCGTTACACACCAGTGCGTTTTGCAGTCAGGATCCGTTAAATTGAATCAAATTGTAATATATTCCCAAGGCGCGAAAACCGGGCGAAAGGAAGCGAACAAGGAATCGCGCTCGTTCTCGGATGACAGCTCAACATACGGCATGCGTGTGGGAACGCGTCAGAATTAGGTAAATGGAAAAGAAGTTCCAATGCATATCCAGCACGTAGTGCGATAATAGCGCGACCACGCCGATAAGCGTGTGATTGAAACTTTTCGTTAACAGGCACACGGACAGCTCATATGCCTTATTGTAACACGCGTATACGCGAGTAAATATGTGCACGTAAGTTCAGCGAGGTCTCTCGCTCAGACCGCACGGGGCTACGAGCTTTGATGTCGACGGAGAACGATTTGACCGGTTTCAAGGCACTCGTTAATCAGCCAAGTGCTCCGCCGGTGGTATCTAATTGACGGCTAATTGAAGTGGACTGCTAAATGAGAAACGCGATAAGGAACACAGCGCCGGATTATTACAAAACGCAGAGTTGCAACAGCAAGCAGATACAAATAGCTGGGATTATTAACTATTTTTGCGTCTCGATCTGATGACGGTGACGATAAAGAATTCGCGTCTTGGATGCAATGCGAATTCGTGCTTTTAATGAAAACGGCCGATATTTAACCAAGTGCCATCACTCCGATGATTAATTATTAATTGGAACACTTGCAAATTGTGCATCCATCACTCGAAGTGAAATTAATGAATTTGTACTCGTTTAACTGTCCTGATCAATTGCCGCATACCTACGGCATAAATTAACAGTAATACATTTCCTGTAAAGATTGACATTAAAAAATACAAAAGAATCCAAACTATTTTTATCGATTACAGGATCAAAGCGTGCAAGAAATGTTGTTGGTATTTTTTGGAGGCACGTAGAGACAGGTGTACGTAAAAGTGATATCTATTCTTGAGTAGAATGCGCGTGATTCTATTTTAGTGGCTGTTGCAACACTTATACCTGTTTTTATGAGACTTATAATGATTTATTCTATTACGCCGTATATGATCATTTTATTAATAGATTTACGATTTAACTTTTTTTAATTTTTATAGAGTCTTATCCTAGAATCCTATCGATATATAAATTTTATATAGGAGGAAATAGGTCATTCTTAATTAATACAATACAAATTTTTTTATATATTTCGAATTTTTAATGATAAAAGATTTATAACTTAAATATAAACTTTTACAAATAGATAATTTAATAATTAACTTATAAAGAAAGTACAAATTCAATCTTGAAATGTTATGGAGTATTGATAGCAATAATAGTTGCTTTCTTTTTTACACAATAGTACACTGACAATAAGTTTAAAAATTATGTGAATATTTTATACTTATTGTTAGATAATCACGTCATAACTTGCTTTCTTCTTGACAAATTATCGCATACATTGGATTATAACTTTACTTTGAATGTGAGTTAACAAGATTCGGTTCTCGAATTTATGCAGATTGTAGATAAAAACTCAATTAAATTTCACTTATTAGAATGAAAAGGAATATACATTCATGACGTCACAAATGAGAAAGAAGACAGGACCACAGATTCTTACATAACGCGTAAATATAAGAAAATTAATTAAAGTCTTATATTTCATAGAAAGAAAGGAAATGAAGAAATTTGATTGATTACTTTTCTTATGCGTTACACAAAATTTTTCCACCTTTATCTATATTTTGGAGTAAATGAAAAGCAACTATTGTATAACAAAGAAGAGACTCTTGGATAACGTATAACACATAAAGCATAAGAAAATCCAATTAGAGTTTTTTCCTTTATTTCATGAAAAGGAAGGAAATGAAGGACTTTGGGTTCATTTTCTTGCAAAAGTTTGTCCCCGCTTATCATTTAATAGCGATAGCATTTCGTGGTTAAAAAGACGTGCGATAGTGCAACACACGCAGTGGAAATATGCACTCAGAGAAAAGGTCGCTTCGATTTAAAGAAATTTCGGTTGAATGAATGAAAAAAATTTCTTTGAATTAAACATTATTTTTTAAAATCAAAGAAATTTTTCATTCAATCGAAATTTCTTTAAATCGAAACAACCTTTTCTCTGGATGTATAAGTAAATGGATCTTCGATCAACGTTTGTGACTCAAGTTCCTAGCCACAATAAGGGAGTGGCAATTGGGACATCTTGGGGAGATAGGCGTCTGTGATTCAGACACTTTCGTGGTTATCGTCGCATCTGTCGCGCTGACGGATTCTTTCCCGAAGAAGCTGTTCTGTCGCGAGGGAGGAAGCGTGCCGAACATACGTTTCCGTCTATTTTCGTGCGTCATTTCTCGGAGCACTTACTTGAAGCGAGCGAGCGAACTCACGCGCCGCTTGTTAGGAAACGTGTGCATTTTAAGATAGGACCGTATATACATGATGCGACCGACCGTCGTCGCAGCTGCATCTGCAGACTCCATTCTCATTTCGCTATGGAACGAGTTCGATGAAACAGGCCGAACGGCCCGAAAGAGACTATTTCGCGCTGTCGTTATAACAGCGACTTATGTACTTTCTAAATCTATTGTTCCGTTTTATGGATCTCCGTTAAATGCTTCTTGTCCAAGTGATAAACAGTCCGCCATGAGACGTATCGTTGTGATATATTGTTTGTTATATGTCTTTCCTACCAGACGAGCGTTCATCTAGAGATTCGTATTTTTTTCACGACATCTCCCGTTGAATTTGATTTTGAGCTCCCAGAGAGAATGTACTGTGTTTTTCATGTTATTCGGTTAGTAGAAGGGACCTGTCATTTTCTCTATAGGTATCTTGATTATGGCAATTTATTTATCACGCAAAACAACGTTAAAATACGAAGGACTATGTAAACAACACGTATACGTGGAGAAATTTTGTTTCCGATAGAGTGATTTATGCCGTCTCAGGATGAATCATGCTCGTCGGCAAAAGAGCCGGATAAGTATATAACCGTCGATGTTGGAGATTATCGAGAACCATGCTTGATACGAGCTTGAAAGTGGGAGTGTGTGGGTGCGACGGCCAGGCGATGGAGGAGGATCGACTCCATCTTTTTCCTCCGAAAGCCTCTCGTTCTCCTCGCCACGCGACTCGGAAAAAAGTCAAGCTACACGTGAAAGCCGCTCGTATAGTCCCGTGAAGACTCACCTTACAGTCGTTTTATAGCGATCACACGTTGGTTTTGAGCGCGTCGCTAATTATGCATTATAATTTTCAATATACTAACTTTCGTTAATTCTAAGACTCTATCGTCTGTAAATTTGATGTAAACGAGCAAAATCATTACGCGCTAAGCTGTATCTGCAGTGATTATAAGGAAGTCCAATCTGCTAAAAGCCAAGGACAAGTTTTTCAAAATTCAATTCATTCTCTCGTATCAGTTTAGACCTCCTAGTGTATTATAACAGAGAGCATGATAAGTAATTTCAACCTTTTATGTTACGTTTTATATATTTCATTGATAAAACTTGATCTACAATGGGCTATTTGCTCTGTTTTTTGCTTTCTACCCCTTGCTCTTTTTTCTCTTTGCAACCGTTTTATCGAATTGTGATTTTTGTTCCTTTTGATGTTCGTCATATTTTATATTTTAGGTGATAGAAAACGGAGAAACAGGAAATGCGAAAGTAGTAAACACAAGAAACAGGAGAAAGAAGCATTGTAGATCAAGCTCAAGTGTTATGAGAAAATATTAGATTACATAAAAATTGACTTTGATTGTGTGCTTATTCTTTCTTTTCTTAAATTAATAATTATTTGTCGATTTTTATTGATATTTTCTTTATTCTTGATTTAAATTATTTGTATTCATAAAGTTTATCCTTTATCATCAAAAGTGTAAAATAAAAAAATGCATAAAAATCTTCATATTAATTAAGAATAGCCTATTTTCTCGATAAAATGTATCGCAATAATATATTACTTCATATCAATAACGTTCTAAAGTTAATAAAAAATAAACTGCGGATATTCATGCTTTAACATCTCTTTCACGAATATTCCATGCGTTTTCAGATAGATTAAAAATGTCGTGCATGGTTTATGCCGATTGTTAGGAAACGACCGGCTAGTCGGAAACACGTAATATCTCAAGGCGATTAGTTAGATAAACCACGTTTCTAGAACTGTCATCGTTTGGATATTATATCCAAGTTCGAATCGAGAAAATTGTGCGACAACACACGACGTTCCAACGAAACTTGAAGCGTTATCGCGGTAGCATCGTAAATTAACCGGGAAGAGAATAGAATCTAGTCGGATTTACCGGGAATAATAACGGGACTTCCTTATCGTTGGCGATTTACGATTGGCGTCACATACATTCTATGAGAAATAAGTTGACACGCGATATTTAAACGGCCATTACACCGCCAGTCATAAAATATTTATCGCAAAGCTGTATAATTTCATCCGCGATCAATTAACTAAAAAAATGGAGAAATAGCAATTTAAACGTATTCTTTACAATCATATATTATATATGTAATTAATAGATAAATTGATAGCTAATAAAGAATACCCAATAAAGGATACCTAATAAAGATACTCAATAAAGAAAATAAGTCAATGAATAAATTCATAATTCTTTCCAAATCTTCAGGTAGATTCACTGAGCCTAAAAGAAACAGCGGCGAGATAAAGAGGTCACGACGGGAAGACGCTCTCCTAAGGGTCTCAGTCAGAGGAAGGACCTGCTGGCACATGTTTCGACTTAAGTCCCCTTGAGCGGCACCTGGCGAGGAGTCCTTGAATCTCTGGGGGCCGCGCCTTCCGGGTGCGATGTGGGGCCCACACGTGTACGCACCCACACGCGGCGCGTGTACGCATACGTCGGCGCTCGTGTCATCTCCCCCGCAGTTAAAGTCTCCACACCAGTGGCGTAGCCAGTATGTAAATCAGTTCGTTTGCCACGTAGACGGACGAAGAGAAGTGGAGATCCCGTCGGAGACTCGCCGTCTTCGATTTCGAACGACGACGTTGTCGAAGAATACGACCGTGCCCAAGACGTCTAAGGATCGCAATGACGACGAGGCGTAGAATAGTGAAGAAAGATGAGCAAGTCCAGCTGGTCGTTCCCTTCTTGCTATCGGGCTCGTAATATTTCCACAAGGACGTTAATGTTGCATTACGCGACTATCGTTTAATTTTGCAGCATTTAATGTCCTCTTGTCGGGATAGTGGAGATAAGCAATGTCCGATAAGAACAAGAATATACGCGCAATCGACACGCCAATATCGAGATTATCTTATGGTTTTTCTAAAAAAAAAAACCCAGTTGAAGTAATCTTAAGATCAAAATTTTTTTTATAAAATCGAGTGACGCCACTGTCATACACCCTGCGGCACGCGCTATTATAGAGAACCACCCTCTCTCCAGCATTTAAACGATATATATGGGTTTTCCCGTGTCTTCAGCATCCGCTTGCCGGTAGGACACGTGTCCCGCCAGACACGATAGTCCTAATGCGTCTCCAGAACGCGAGGGAGAGCACGATTTATTAGGAACCAAGGAAGATCCGATCCGGATCTCCCATCGGAGTTAGAAAAGCGCCCGGAAATTCAGCGAGGGTGAAATGAAGTAGTAGCGAACAGCGTTCAAAAGCTTGACGAATCTATTCTGCATAGCACAGATCCAATAATATTGCAGCAATATTACAACGTTCACCAATGTTGCAGTAACATTTAAACATTACAACAATATTACAAGCTTCTATGCAGTATGGGATCCTTGATAAATTATATTTAAAAAATCTAGCGATTTTTTTTTTTTTTTACTTTATTGAAGTAGAATAAAAGCAAATTAATCCATCTGTGCATTTTGAAATATTTTAGAAAAAATAGAACAAATAATAGAAACAATTAAAGGGGCATTAAGAATCGGTAAATTATTAAAATATTGATT
>Ga0157363_1000487_pt1:15000-27500 | contig 30363 bp, 24 predicted proteins | sample AttsexASBM1_FD_111477 | JGI IMG/M metagenome (GOLD analysis project Ga0157363, IMG submission 111477) | Fungus gardens microbial communities from leaf cutter ant in Ribeirão Preto, State of São Paulo, Brazil - Atta sexdens ASBM1 | ecosystem: Host-associated > Fungi > Mycelium >... | reverse complement strand
TACATCTTTCCTCATAGCCCTGGGGCTGTGTCTCGATCTCCTACGTGCGAAATCTGAGGGACTAGTTCCTATGGAGATTCCCCTTGGTCTAATTCCACGCCTTATGACGAAAGGAGAGTCGGCGTGGCGTAAAGTGAAGATTGAGGGAAATAGAGAAAAATTCCCTTCTGGGGTATTCCGAAGGTGTAACCTAGGCAACGAAAGAAAAAGGGGCCCGATACTTCAACTAGAGGAGCGACCAGTTGGTTCACCAAACCCCGACCCAGCGTCACACGTTCTCCAGGTCCGAAGGGATCCAGTGCCCTACTACCGACTCCTTCCGGAATTGCGTTATCGGAGCCGAGCCAGGAATGGCCGTTAGTGGACACCCACCACTTTTCACCGGTTAGAGAGGCCCTCTTTAATACATTAAGAAAAGATGTTCACAGGGGCCAGAAAGACTCGGTCATAGGAACTTAGACCGCCTACGCGCTGGTAAACGAAAACCACCTCGACCGGATCAGAGTAAACAACAATGTCGAATCAGACCGCCCCTTGCCTTGAAAGAATTCACAGGCGGCCACCAGCTTTCCCAAAATAAATAAGGGGAGATCTGCTGCTTACTGCTCACGGAAACATCCGACCTATACTATAGTAAAGTCGTCCGCGTATCTTTCTGATCTCCCTTCCTTCTATTTTTCAGATTTTTTGCTTTGACCAATTCAAGGTGAAAAAAAAATGGGGTTGGCTAAAAAAGGGGAAGAGAGGAGAGCTTTGGGGTACGCTCACTTCTGCATTTTTGTTTAGGTTATCGAGATTATCAATCGCTCTTTTTAGTGGGGAGGAATAGTGCGTGAATGGCGGTTCTCAGACGAGGGAATCGTTCCTCTCTAAATAGAAATATAGGCTAGAATGAATGCTTCTATCGATAGAGCTTTCACGTCTGCGTATAGAATCGTTTTTTTGCCTTTCCATTCCGTTCTTACCATATCATGGGCAGTTGGGTTGGAATCCGTGTGATGGTTCGAGAGTGGTTTCAAATATTCTTCGCATCCATCTTCGGCCTTGTGTTAGAAATGTCCCGCGGGACTGAGTTAGTGGTCGAGTCGTTTTTGGTAATTGACACCCGTCGCATTAGTTTCAATTCATATGTTACCATTCATAGTGAAGTAGCCCTCTTTTTGATGTCTGAGTGCCTTATTCTATCTATCAAAGTCCTTCTTTGTCTATAGCTCGGGCTCCTATCAAGCTTCGCTTCGCGCATGATAGCGGCATTCTTTTTTTGTTTTGGGGAAGGAAGTCGCTCGCTAGTGCACCTCCCCCAAGGTTCACGTCGCTAGGTCAATTCATGCTTCGACGCACTCCCGCCTCGTGTTTTCGACAGAGTGTTGTGCCATACTTCGAGAATGACACGGTTCGGAGGAACTCTAACTCATTTGGGTTGGGTGAAAACTCCTGATTCCAATCCCGTAGAGAGGCCTGGAAGAATTGATTGAGAATAACAAGACGATTGACCAATTGAATCATCTTAAATAAAGACATCATGCCCTAGACGCGAAGGTGAGTAAGAGACCCAGGTGAATTCTGCGAAGATAGAAGAGCGGACTTCTGAGGAGACTGGAAGCCTATAAATAATAGGAATGGCGAACAGGAACCTCATCCTTCAAAGGTTTGGTGTATATTTGTCCTATTCGTAACGACCCCGACCTTGCGTCAGGGAAAGTGGGAAAAAGCCTAAGACTCAACGGGCTAGCCGGGCCTAAAGGAGCTTATCAAATTCCACCTATGTAGTGACTCGCATTCAACAACTAAGAGTCTTCCTCCTTCTTTGTTTGGAATTGAATTCTTCTTCATTTCCCACCCTAGCCGCCCTTCCTTAACAAGATGGCTCGGAGCAAGCAAAGTCTTACGTTATCTACTTTTTTTTTTTAGCGCAGAAGGGGAGTAAGCACACAATGAAATAGGTGGAGAGTCACATTTCTTAATAATGCCCAAAAGCCCTATAGCCCTTCGGACTAAGGCGTGACCATAGGATCTCACAGTGTCGGAATGAGTTGAAGACGAGATGTGGTGTCCAGTCGGATAGGGCGAGGCGAGAAGGGGAACAAGGATCAAAACAGGCATGGTGCTTAGGGCGGCCTCTTTCATTTCCTGACGTTGGGTTCATTCGCGAACGAGACAAGTTTAGCTAGGAGCCAACCTAGACTTTCCTGGGGCTTGCCCAGCCCCCTTATTAGTAGCCGAAGTATAGGCCCGCGTGAGATCAAAGTCACTTGCCGTCCGTTCGCTCTCTGTTCAACAAAGGCCATCATATTATATTAACTCACTTCTTTATAAAAATCTTCCGTCCAAGCCCAACCATTATATTAAATAAAATGAAAGCACTGTGATTATGAAATTAGGTTTTGGTCTTGACGTGCTTTGAAAAACATAGAGATATGATTTGCACTAGAACACTGACGATAGACCCACCGGGAACACATTCACTACTGGGCATTGACATCTTAATGCGTTGCAATCTGGACATTGATCGATCTTTATGCTTCCCAGCAGCTATACAATCCGAATCGGCTACCAGTACCTATAAAGACCGCTCGAGTTCTTGAGACCGGGGAGCCCCAGTGCAGGGCCAATTTCAGTGCCGGTTGGAGACCTGGTTCGAGAATGTTAGATCCTAAATTCAACATCGAGTTCCTCCACCAGACATTGAGAGAGCAGTTGCTGATGTGAGATCCGAGGAGACTCGACTTGCTTCCCTTTACTAGGTTGGGTACTGGGGGTCGATCTTATATTACTCAGGGTGCTTCAGATCAAGTTCTTGCAGCTGAACATGCTTCGGGACATCGACCCTATGGTCAGAATCTTCAATCTGGAAGCTCTGCTGGTGCATCAGGCCAACGAGACATGTCCAAGCCACTCTTGCAAGAAGCCGGGTCACATGATTGCAGACTCTTGAAAGCGGCAGAATGCAAACTCTCGTCGACAGTCAGACACAGCTCATCTTGCTGCTCCCCCAGAGACGCCTACTGAATAGGATACTTCCAAATCCCCTTACCCCATAGAGCCTCCGCAGCATTACTTCTATGATCTTAGGAGCACTCCCAGGCCCGACACAGAGAGTTTTACCCCACGACAGCGGAAGCAGATTCAGAGGTTGAATCCGTCTTGTCATATCTCTTCCTCCTCTGCTACAGGTATTTGCCCCCCCTTACGCTTACAACATAGGGGGCTGCTTACTTTCTTCGGGTGCATCGAAGAATATGACTGGTGAAGAATCACTTCTTTCTTCTCTTCGTTCTCCATCTAAGTTCCTTATTGTTTAAACTGCAAACTCCGAACAATTCCCTCTAACTAACAAGGCAAGAGCAGGAAAGAGGAAAGAGTCGGTTGCTTTTTGGAAACCCAAGTCAGTAGGTTTTTTCCTAGAAATACGCAGAAGCCAGTAGTGGACCGTCTGCTATTGGGACAGCCAGCCCTGAAAGTATATGGGCGGCATCGGAGAATGCAAAGAAGGTGGTTAATAGTCCCGGAGTGATGGTTAGGCCACGGCCAAGAGAACCCTTCAGATACCGTAAGATGCGTTTTACAGCCTGGAGATGTACGGTGGTGAAAGCGTGCATGAACTGACAAACTTGATTGACAGCATAGCAGATGTCAGGTCTGGTGAGAGTGAGGTACTGAAGGGCGCCAACAATGCTACGATATTCTGTTGCATCAGAGAGAGGAGCACCATCGTATGCAGAGAGCTTTGAGCCAGACGCAAGGGGTGTGGGACATGGCTTGGAGTCTTGCATATGAGTGCAAGTAAGCAAATCCAAGGTGTATTTAGTCTGAGTCAAGACTAGAGAAGTCGATGTACGTTTGGCTTCGATTCCCAAGAAAGAAATGAAGATCACCAAGATCTTTCATGGCAAAGTGCGTACCCAGTCGCTGAATGAAAGAAAGGAGACGATAGGAGACTGATCCATATACGTGCGAGGTTTGGAACCCTGAATCACATCCATGGAAAGCTATGTTAAAGCGGAAGAAAACCAGTATGAACCGAATAAGCCGGAGTCGAAGAATACCTGGTTTCGTAAAAGGTAACATGACGATAGATGAGTTCCTTCCTGGTCGGAAAGTGGAAAGCAGCAATAGCCCTTATTGCACTATATCCGAGGAAGATAGACTGACGAGCTTTATAGAATAGGGGGCTAATTTGTTCCGCATCGAAGAATCAACATGAGGGAAACATATGCACCCGAACGATCGTAACCAGGAGTAGTCAGGCATAAGATTATCCAATTTATGGAAAGGTTTCCGATTTAACATAAAAACTGCAACTTGGAAAGCGATTATTCCCTCCGGCCGGGTGGCGAACATCATCGAAAGCCCAGACTCGGTAATATGACGATGTTTCCGTTCAGCGATTCCATTCTGTTTTGGCGTGTAAGGACATGGGAGTTGGGTTGATGAGCGATGCCGGCATTCCGTAAGTACTAAGAGAATGCGTTAGACGTTCATTCTCCTCCCCCATCAGATCGGAAGGTCTTTTTGTTATGGATCTATCAAAATCTTTTTCAACTCCAGCCCGAAACGCCTAAAAATGGGAAAATACCTCGGACTTATCTTTCATTAAGTAAATCCTGGTAAACCCGCTATAGTCGTCAACAAAAATGACATAGTAGCGATTGCCGGAAAAGGGAAGAAGGCTTTAAGTTAGGGTTGCAGTGGATCTCTGAAGGAAGAACAGAGAAAGCCTGGCTGGGGAAGCCTCTGCGACAAGCTCTCTTAGGGATGATGCAGGGAACCACGATGCTTCTCTGATGGTTGAGGGAAGCCTGGAAACGACCCAGGCTCTGATACCATGAAAAGTCTAAATAGGAATAGAATAATGGAGTATTCCTGATGAATCAATATATACATCAACTGGAGGGTAACAAAGGACGAGAATATCCCTGATACAATACAAGGCAATATGCCCCTAGAAAATATAAATGAATATCCAGATATACATATATATATATATATATAACATGATACATGAAAAAAGAAAGAGAATCCTTTCTTCTTAATAAGTCCCAATTGGAGTCCCATTTTGAAACCGTGCTTGTAGGCCAAAAGGGTTTACTAGGGAGTCATGGGACGTCATCATCATTATCTTTTTGGTGCTTTTTTTAGCATAAAAAATAGAATTTCTGTCTGGACAGAAAATCCACACAAGAAAAATAGGTAAAACTTTGTGGGAGCTCACTGTGAATTCTCGGGGTTTCCCGAGGATTAACTAACATCACCGGAGAGATAAAACCCGCGTCTTTTGTCCGGTAGGTCATTCTAGATCCCATGGTTTTCCGGTGATTCACAGGGATTGAAGACACCCCGAATTTTTAGTAGCCGAACGCGCTAGGCATAAGGTAACCCGTGCATGGGAAATGCATGGGGAACGTATGGGGTGGACCAGCGAAAGGGACACATGTTCCTATGCCATAATAAGCTATTAAACTTAAGTAGTCGCTAGGCGCGATCCAAACATGCTATAAAAATCTCCTGAGAGTATATCCTCAACAACCACATTTCGAGACGTAAAAAATTCTTCGTGGACGATCCAAGTACCGACATATGAAGGAAATGTGGATATTGTTCATCAAACTCTTGAAGCTGGTGATGAAAACTTCTGCCATTACAGAACGTTCGGTCATAGCAGCCTATCTGGACGAGGTTGAAGACTTTCAGACCATGGGCTTCGATGTGAAACATATATTGGCCAGACTGAGAAAAGCTGAACGACTGAAAGAAGAGGCAAAACGACTTGAGACAACAGTTCCAGAACTAGACGAGAAGATAGAAAAGAAGAGAAAAGAGATAGAAGAATTGGAAGAAGCAAATGAAGAATTGAGGTAGGTCTTTGATGGCTTTTTTTTTTCAAATGGCCAGAAACAAGTCTAAAATTCAAGCTCTACAGAAAACAGTGGCACTTGAAGAGGACATCAGAAACAAGTCTGAGACCTGTTAGAAAAAATGATAAATGAGAAGAAGGTAGTTTACTTACTTAGTGCTTGCGCTAAGGTTCCTTGTTTGAAATTTTGAAAATATGGAGAGTCACAGAACGAACATGGTGCGGAGATTGGAGGTGTTGAAAAAAGGAGAATATTGAGATGTTGGAAGATTTTTTAATGAACTTTCCATGATGCAACCGAGTTGCCATATTGATACAGCACAGCTACTTGAACGGTGAAGAAGCAGCTACCAAGTAGAGAAGAAAGAGAAAGAGTGAATGCAGTCCGGGTTCTAGTCTTAAGCAAGACAGAAGTAGGGCTTTCAAGCGGGTAGTGAGTCCTAAGTCAGAGGGGAGCAGGTCGCAAGGGTTGTATCCTATGGTGATCCGTTGGGCCTTTCGAACATTAGCTGCCCTTTCCAAGGTTTAAGCCTTAGCAATCTCAGTTTGCTGCTGCCAATACTTAGCTTACTTGTAAGCAGAGGGGCTCCTTCCCGTGTAGCCGGCCACAACCGTGTGGGGAGCCCCTTTATATAAGGTTGGGGGTTGCTGGCCTATCGCTAACTCGAACAGACAGATGCAGAGCTTTTTTGCAAGTTTTAGCAGAATTGTGCTACGTCCAGCAGCTGCACCCGGTTGGCACTCACAAAGTGCCCCACGGAGTGGTACTCCTCCAATAACGCATTGATCCTTTCGGCCATCTGCCCTAACTGAAATGGGGATGAAGACTCGTGGAGAAGTTCAGCTTTGATTTGACCCCAAGAGTTTGAATACTTCTGTCCAGAATCTTCCTGTGAACCTGAAACATTAAGTCGTTCAGTCGTGTTGCGTCACGAGTCTACAAGCCTCATGTTGAGGAAGAAAGATGAGTTTCAATTAGGCATGGAAGCGAAGGAAGCATTTCATGAAATCAAGGATGAGCCCTATTTGCCTTTCGCCCAAAGATTTTTTACTATTAAACTTCATCAAACAAACAAACTGGAGTTAGGCCAACTTTCTTTTCTGGGTATGGCCACATCCGTTGGTGCCATATTTTTCCTTACGCTGGGTGGGTTGGTTCCATGGGTGTTGCTTGGATTCGGACTGATTGTCATGTCCTTTCCTTGCGTTGACGAAGATTTTGACCTTGTTGGCCCAAAACGGTAGCATGGTCTTCTATTTATCGAGTAATTCTCCACCCGCGGTCATCAGCTCCGCGGGACTTCTATATTTTTTTTCTCCCGTCAGTGTGTCTAGAGTGCTAAAAGAAATAGATATAGTTCAAAAGAAGGTGGTGAGACTTGTTAAGTCATCAAATGAACTTCTTCAAAATGAATCTTTTATCATTTGGAGCTGGCTGTAATAGGACAGCGAGCATTTTTACCCCCAACGAGAAAGGAATGGGCATTTTCGGCCTTATTAAAATAGGGGGCGGTTTGGTTTCAAGGCCCTCGCAGCAGGAAGAGGCAGTTGTCATTTGAAAGGAAAGGCCCTTTGTATAGAGTTCGAACCCGCGACTTCTGGCGTGACAGACCAGCACTCTAACCGACTGAGCAATTTCCCCCTTTCGTCGCTACTTTGATTCAAAAGTAACCTACCGGTTACCAAGGCCTATTAGTTTACAAAGTAAACATCAGAGAGTATTCTTAACAGCTGTACTAATGCCGTTCGCCTTTGGTACTTCAGTAGGGCTTGCATACGAAGGGCTTGCGGGGTGAACGGCATTCTGTTGTACTACTAACACTAGCTGTACTAGAGTAGTTTAGTAGCGCCTTTTGAATCAAATAGGCGAACCCTTTCCGAAAGGCGAACAGCCTGCATTGCAAGCAAATAGATAGCCCCCGCCCCTTTGAGTCGTTGCGAGCCGGAAAGCGTACCGGCAGTTTGAGTCACGAAAGGGCCGCTTGCTTAATATTATATATATATATAATTATTAATTATATATAAACAAAACAAAGAAGAAAATCTTTTTTTTATCCAATTGTTCATTCCTGGGAAGAGGAAGAAGCAGATAGAGCAAGGGCCTCCTCTTCTTCCCGAAGTGAGCGAATTGCATGTAGAGATCCGTAGGGGCTTATAGTTTAATTGGTTGAAACGTACCGCTCATAACGGTAATATTGTAGGTTCGAGCCCTACTAAGCCTACCACCCCCTTCTCTTCACCCGATACAAGAAGGCAGTCGAAGTCCCCTCCACTCTTCATCAGTGCTTCAAATAGCAGATGGTGATCAGAAGAAAGTCGTTGGTGACTTTAAGCCCTTCTCAGTTAAAGAATCTAAAGAATCACACACTGCTGCCGCTGCCCTTCGGGCACGCCTCCTACGCTTACCACTCACCTACGCTCTTGCAGCATGCCCCCTTCGGGCAATACGGCTTTCGTAATACGCGAAGCTGCTGAGCGATAGCTCTTCGATCGCTATATTCTTGCGATAGCGAAGGCGTGGTTCATCCTCTAAGAGAGAGTAGATGCGAAGGTTCGGATCGAAGATCTTCGCGAGACGGCCCATGAATCTCGAGAATCGAGCGTGGGGCTTGAAGACCCTACCACATACAGACAGCAAGCAAGAGCTGGGCTTTTTTCTGAACATAGATTCATTCCTAGGTTAGTAAGCCTGGCACCTATACTTGCTCCGTAATAGAGAGAGGGTTATAGTTAGTTGCCGATAGAGGGGCGCATCCTCTGTTTCCCTTATCAAGCAAGCCACACCTAATCGCCCTTGATGCCATCTTGGCGGTATCGGCGTCCAGTCCCTCTATTAGTCAAGCTTTTCAGTCAGCGAGCCCTTATTAGTAAAGTAAAGTGGTAAAAAAACTTCTTAGAAAAAACGCCTGCAAGTAGGTGTATTCTGAGAACTACACGAGCTCTTTTGACAGAAAAGCAGAAACGTACTTCGTCCTCCACTCGCCGAAGACTATGGGGATGATCTGGGATTTGAGAACACTGACTGACGGCACTCAATTGACGGGACTTCGAGGCAGGTATTTTACGGTATACCTATACCGACGGAACGAAGGCACGAGCCCCTACTAATAATCGAAGGGTACGGAGACCCCAGCCTAGATTAACTGCCCGAGAAGGTGTCAGTGAGGTTTCAACTGTAGTGAAATGAAGGATCTTTCTAAAAGTTCCACTATGGTTGGAAGAAGACAGGTGGGAGTGAGCCGAGCGAGGGCGAAGCAAGTTCCAGTGGTGGGCTGTCTGTCTGGTCCCATTTTATACATATTAAGAAGAGAAGCAATGCAGGATTAAGAAAGAAGGGGTAAAGCCATAACTCTGCCCTAAGCATTGAGCTTACGCGAACCAAGCTGCGAAAAAGACTTTTGGGGGTAGCCGTCCTTCCATGCCAAGCCAGCACATGGACAGGATTGCTACTCGAAGTCGAAGACTCCCTCGGACCAAGAGGCTTGGACTATGAGCCCGCTTAGCAAACGAGGGGAAGGAGGTCGACTAGTTCTTAGCTTGATTGAACTCAGCATAGTTAGAGATTAGAGGAGATAGCTTTTCTATCTATTGCTTGAGTTGAATCAGTTGACTTTGGTCCTCTCTTTCTATTAAGTCTATGATCCGGGAAAGGATCTAGGTAAAAGCTATTGGCTGCTACCTGGCCTGGTAGGCAACTCACCAAAAAGAGTCTATATCACCAATAGGCCAATCCAATTAGACGGAGGGATGGCAAAAGTAGCCAAGAAGGAACTGACTTGACTTGGTCAGCTGTTTTAAGTTCTTGTGACTACGCTTTCTGTGGTTCGAGATAGAGATTCAGAATAGGAAAATGCCTGAGTTTTCCCAGCTCGAAAGTCATGACCCGGTTGACCCTCTTTCAGTTCCAGAGATATAGAGTTCAGTAACTGTAGGGCTTCAAGCTAAGGCAGATCCTGATCGGAGGGTAGGCAACTCAGTAAGTAGAGTCTCTAATGTTAGCAAGATCCGGTAAGGCCATAAGGCACTAGAATCTCTCTTTAAGCAGGAAGGCACGTAGACACTGATTGCACCCACTTCTATCTTCTGAGACGCGGTACAGGAATGACCATTCGAACGGGTGCATCGCTACACCTTTCAGAGCCCCTAGAATCAGATAGTCGGGGGACTTATGATCTATTTCCTAATAGAAATATCATCAAAGGCGAACGAACAAACAGAACTAAGCCCAAGGAGAAGCCAAGACAGATTTGGATGTCCTCTCGGAAACCTGTCATCAATAAAAGCAACTGATTCCCCTCGCCCATTAGCTTCATCAAAGGAAAGAGCGCAACTAAAGGGGCTTCTTTTGCCACGAGCGGGAACTACTACTTTTGGCTTTCCAATTCATGGCTTTCGCCCAAGCCCGCCTGCTTCAACTAAGCCCTTCCTGGATATGAGTCCCATCCCTGCTCTGCGAGAAAGCCCATTTGGAATGTCACTGTTCTCACATCTCCGAGAGCAGGATTAGACCGAGATCGGCGAGCCCTTTCTCCTGATGCATGGGACAAGGCCGGGGAGTATAGAGAAGTCTTGCTCTTAGAACCCGAGGAATAAAGATGCGGAGTGACACTGTGAACTTCGGGAGTGGAAAATTCATTGACCAAGTTTCCCTCTCCTGAAGTCATCTAACTGGGACAGATGTCCTTTGCAAGCCCTTCTCGGCAAGGCCAGCATCTCGAAATGAAAAGATGTCTTATTGTGAAGAAGTACTACCAACTTTTGAACTGCTTTATCTTAGCTTGTAGCTAGGAAAATATCTCTCCAAAGGCTCTACAAATTTACGTGAGAATCCGATCATTTTCTTCATATGGAGCAGAGAAGACGGCTTTGAATGAATGGTATTCAATGAATGAGTATCTATTCTACTAAAAAAAATATAGCTAAGTAAAGGCAACTTAGTGGATCATACCGATTTGCCATGGCTATAGCTAGCAGCAAAGTTTTGGATCTCTAAAATAGGCCGTGAATCTTGAAAGAGAGGATTCTGCCCATGTCCTTCCTCGATAACACTCGATGGCATACAATTACTGATTCTTAAGCTAGGAGAAGCATCAAAAGCAATCTGGGATATGATTAAGGCCCTTTAATTTCAATTAGAAGTCTTTATGCCTCTAGATTCTAAATTGGGGGAGGGTTATGCATCAACTAAGAAAGTATGGCATCAGTCGAATCGAAATCGAAGATGGACAGTGAATCAACAGAATAGGCTTCATGCCAACTCGGAAGAGAAGGAGCTGTTGTTGCCTTAACTTAAGAGTTCTGGATAGTAAAGTAAAACACCAGTCCTTAAGCCGCATGCTTGATTGCCTTTCTTACGTTCTGACTTTCACAGATGAAAGTCATTTTTTTTTTAAGAAGTTTCGTGTAAAGGAGAGAAGGAATAGAGGCGACAGACAACTAGTCGAAGGGAAGGCTAGAAGCGGAAACCTGTAGGCTAGATGACCTAGCAGAGACCAATCCAACTAAGGAAACCAATCATACCCAGCCCAAGCGGACACGGTGATTAGACGTTGAGCGGAGCTCTTCCTGCGGAACACGAAGAGAAAAGCCGGTTCTGACTCCGTTCCTTTATTCAAATAAAGGTGTCGAGCCTCCAGTTGACTATAAGTAATACGCATAGGATCAATGGTACGAACAAACATACTCCAGAGAACCGAAGACTAGCCGTTCAACCGAAAAAAGGAAAAGCGTTACATTAATGGGTTGCCCCAACGACAAACGAAACCTATGCCCATAAACGTTGGGGTTCAAAAGCTTCCTTTGGAAGTTGGAAGAAAGGGTGGTCGTAGATCAGAGGCATGATGGTAGGCGTAATCCAGTAGTCGGCGAACTCGCATTCAAACTAGATATTTGAAAATCTCGGGATTGCTTCAATGGCAGAAGCCAGAAGAGTGAATTCAGCGATTGCTTTGTGACATGGTCAGTGGAATATTCCCTCTGACAAGTAGGGGAAGCAATCTATATAGGATTTCGTGAATCAAATCATGGAAGAAGAAAAAGACGACTTGCACGACCTTGTATGGATAGGATCTACTATCAGATGGAACCCGCCCATGTGGCATTCAAATCTTCTATTTGCTAAAAGCATTTCTTACCGAACCGGGTAAATAACTGTATCCAAGCCCAGAGAGTACTCTCCCTTATGCGTTACACCTCCTATGAACGAACCTGAAAGGGCCACGTACAAAAGGGTTTTTACTAAGTTTCAGAGTTTTGCTTGCCATGTCGACTCATTCATGCATGCGGTCGACCTATCATGTCTGAGGGTCAAATCCCAAGTCTGATTACCTTGGTTATCCGATTTCATGCTACCACCGAGCGGACTTTCCTAATAAGAGAGATCTGGCCGTATCGGATTGGTACCGAGTCCTAGAATGTGTTATTTTTACGTCCTGCAAAACGCATCTTAATAGCGGCTGGGAAGCCTTTGATACCAGGAAGACTAGGTCGCTTGGAGCATCTTTCATCTATGACCTGGTTCATGACTAGCATGGGGCACTACCAAGGGCATTTCCTTGAAGCAAAAAGCGAAGCGTATCATTCCCCGAACTCAGCCGGGGACGGTTTGAAGCGATCGAGAGACCAGATTCTGTAGTGTGGTAAAAAA
>Ga0157363_1000487_pt1:2500-10000 | contig 30363 bp, 24 predicted proteins | sample AttsexASBM1_FD_111477 | JGI IMG/M metagenome (GOLD analysis project Ga0157363, IMG submission 111477) | Fungus gardens microbial communities from leaf cutter ant in Ribeirão Preto, State of São Paulo, Brazil - Atta sexdens ASBM1 | ecosystem: Host-associated > Fungi > Mycelium >... | reverse complement strand
CGAGTTCTAGCTCCAAGTAAGTATTTTAGGCAGGAAAGAATCCAACTCTATATAAGATTACGCACTGTCTGCTACGGGCACTTCTACTAACTCGGCTGGACCGACAGCAAAGAAAACTATAGTTGTTACTGGCCTGCCATCAAACATCAAAATAAGCTTTTCTGGACCGACATAAACCATTAGCTCTTTAAGAGGGGAAGGTCTTAGGCTTAGCAAGGGCACTCCCAACAGCTGCAAGTAGGACTGCCACTGCCTAGAAGTAAACTACAACAGACTCGAATGGACTCACATCGAATGGAAGGGGCTTGCAACGATGGAAGGCTTACGGGATAGGGGCATACTCGTATAAAAAATTTCCTAACTAAACCAATTGGGGTGATAGACCCGCGAAGCATTTTTCCTAGCATTGAACCTTACTTCAAAGACTGGAAAGCTTACAACACAGGTAATAGAGCGAAGCCGCACTAGTTAGGGCTGATAAACTGATTGAAGGCAGACCAAGAGCATTACCTACGAGGATTTATTAGGATGGCTCAAAGACTGATTCGGTCTTTTCCTCAAAGGCGGATACGATTGAATTAGCTTTGGACTACGAGAGAGCTAGACAGCGGGGATGAAAGGTTTGCGAGGAAGAATCAATGGCCAATGGTTCTACAACTGCAACAGCACTTACTTCAAAGACTATTCTACGACCAGCCGCCTACTTAATTACACTTCCGGCATGGCATTAAGCAAGTTCCTTCTTCTGCGAATATGAGATAGACCGACAGCCGGTACGGGACTAAGGGACTGTGGGAATAGCGAAAGACCGGATTCAAAGATATAGGCCAATCAAAAGGAAGATGGTGAAAGACCACCACAAAGAGACCCTCGCTCACGCCTTAGTCTTATTCGAAAACAAAAGCGGATGGACCTTCCTCAAGAAAAAAGCCAATCTGATTTCGGGGGGCATGTAGGCGGAGAAAGACTGGGAAACTTTAAGGTCTCGTAGGAAAAAGACAAAACGTAGGTAGGCTGCCACGCGGAGTGAAGGTAACTAGCCAATTCCCCAAGGTCTAGTAAACTAAGGTGGTAGTGCAGACAAGGTTAATTCACTCTGGGATTGGTAGTCCCGCTTTATCAATTAAAGAGGCTTTCTGCTTGAAAGTTTTCCTTTCACCCTATTCTAGCAGCTGATCTGCGACACAAGCAAGTAAGCAGCAATCTCACCCCGAGCTCACTCCTTCTAGCAGCGGATGTGCGACACAGGTCTTCATATATTAGATCAGAACTTACCTTCCTCTCCATTTCATAAGAGAAAACAGCTGGCTAGCTCGTGCAATCAATATCTCTTCACTCTCATGCATACAAAAGCTACGAGCTGCTGTAAGTGCTGTTGCGCGAGGTATCACGAGCGCACTACCGAGTCCCACGAGTACACTAAGGAGAGAGGAACTACGAGCAGAAATCAGTAGTCACTCTTCGCCTGTCGCTCATGTGTTAAGCCATGTCTTCAGCCTAGTGCCATCTACCCCATATCAGACTTCCTTTCCTTCCTGCTCTGATCCAGCTACCCCTCTTCTTTTAATGCCTACAGAGAGGTTTAGTTAGCCTTTTCTGCCGACTAGCAGATGTGGCATATTAAGATAGTGGATCGAGAAAGCTCGGCCCCAAGTGCTTTATTAAAGGAGGTCATCGGTAGCCTACGATCCCTTTCTTACTGATAGACGGTGAACCAGAGCGAATAAATTGAGATCTTTTCCTCTACATAGTTAGAATAAAATTACCCAATCTCGATTAAAAAGGGCGTAGCGTCAAGTAGACGCAACAAAATAAGTAGAAGGAAGGTGAAACTGGGCTAGCCTATCAAGTGCGGGATTGGCTTCGAGAAAGCGTGGGCCCAGTGCATACTCCAATAAGAGCAAGCATCTCTTGTCAATCGGATAGGAGCCTCCCTAAACTAAGAAAAGGGATTAGCCTCAAAACATGAAACCTTTATGGGAGGAAGAATTGCAAGAGCCTCCCCGGAAGAGCAGGATCAAGATCTGGTGTCGAACAAGCAAGTTTGTTTTCAAGTCTTTAAGTCCCCTTATTGAAGGGGCGAGTCACTTTGTATCTTTAGCGAGTAGGGATTTTAGGAAAGCAATAAAGTCGGTGAGCTAATAGCATGTGAGCAAGCAAGCCAGTTTCCTTTCTTGTAGTTTGAGTTCTATCTTTTCCTTTTCCAAAGATATTTTAAGTAGCGTATTTTTTGTTTCACTCCAGACATTTTTTCCAGGCTTTCTGCCTTCGCGTGAGTTAGAATCATAAGAGAATCCCCAGTGCCTTTTACCAGTGAGTAATTTGGCTAGGCTCAGTCCTCTTATGAGCAGTCCCCTTATGCTTTTCTTAAAAAGGAAAAAGCTCGACTTTGGAAGAGGGAGTGTGTTTCCTGCCTGCCTAGGTCTGAGTATCTGGTCCCCAAGGGGGTCAAGCAAGGGATGAGATAACTCGATCTGTTGGGGGAGGAGTTTACTTTTTCTTAGGATAGGACTATTTTGATCCCCCTTCTACGTATACATAAATGTTTACATTACAGCCGCCGAGTGCTTCCTGGTGTGAAGTCCTGTGGGTGGTCCCGTTTTTAGGTAGTCTGGGATTTTCTTTCTCCATTTTCTCAAGCCAGCTAGATCAAAGACGGCTAGGGCAGGCACAGGTTAATAGCTAGGTCTAAGTTGTTAAAGGGTTAGGTCAAGGTCAAAAGCTGGGGCAGTGGAAGTTTTCCTTTCTGGGAGTTCTTTCCATCCCTACCAGTAATTATAGGTATTTCCCTGAAAGAGCTAATGATAATAGATAGATTTATCTTAAGATTCTAGAGAATAAATAGCTTTGTTCCCCTTCGCCTATCTAATCTTCTTTCTCTACAGGAGACTACTCTACTAGTAAGTATACTTATTCAGCTGGGGCGGTATCTTTTTAGTCAGTTTCAGGCCAGGCCCTTGCTTATGGATAAGCCGTAGTTGTCCCTCCAAATGCGGAAACCTATACAGTTTGAGTGCTGAGCCCTGTGCTTTGCTGTCAATTTTCCTCGGAAAGAAAAAGGCTTAATTAAGTGCGGACCTTTCATTTCTCTCGATCTGGTAAAGCAATCTGTCTATCCGAATAAGAACGAATGTCAGGGAGTAAGCCCCTTTCGGTTATTACTTAGTTCTGGTTCTTTACTCCGAAGTGCGAACAGGCTCATCACTCTAATGTCTCGCCCAGGGCGAAACGAAGCCCTTGCCCATTCCTTTTACCCTGAATCTCATCCATCTGCTCTGTTCCACCTTGGCTGGGATAGAGTATCTACAAATCTTTCTTTTCTCTCGGTACTTTTGGCTAGCCTCCTCTCCTTTAGTCGGCATCTTTCCCCCCGGAATTCACGCCTTATATTGCATCTATAGACAAAAGACAGCGGCACATGTGTTATTTGGTAAGATTGATTGTATCCGGAAGTTCCACCATTTACGTAATCCTGCCCTCAAGCTGAACGAGCACAACCTACAGATGTTAGGGGAGGAGCCCCCCATTCCACCTAGGGTAGGATAACCAAGCACGCTTTGCTTCGTTAGTTCCACCGACAAGGGTTTCCAACTTCAATCACCCCATGTGGTCTTGTTTAACCAAATGATGGCGAACCAAGGCACGAAAGAGTGTGTACTAAGTGCCCTTGGATGAAGTCCTTCTCTCTTTCTTTTCCTTCAGCAACCGCTCATAACTAGCGGTTCTAGTGGCCAGGTGGAACAGATCGGTGAATTCTTGCCCTTCAAACTTCTCCCTCATATTGAAGTTCAGACCTCTCAGAGCCAAACTAACACACTCCTTTTCGGTCAAGGAGGTCTGACATCTAGTCCTCAGCTTCCTAAACCTCGCGATGTACTTTTCGACCGACTCGCCTTGGAGCTGAGTAACTCTTGCCAAATCGGCCACTGTAATGTCTGGTTCTGTCCTATAGAATTGCTCATGGAACTTGCTTTCCGGATCGTACCAACTGTTAATAGAGTTTGGAGGGAGGTTCATATACCAGGAGAAGGCCGATTTAGTAAGAGAGTTGGCAAACAGCCTCAACTTGAGGTAGTCCTTGGACCCAGCTTCCCCGCACTGGACCGAGAACCGAGCTATATGCTCAATAGTCGACTTGTTCTCCTCACCAGAAAAGAGAAAATACTCAGGCACCTTATACCCCTTTGGAAACTGATGAACTCGGTCGATCCAATCAGGGTATGGTTTCCTAGACGTCGGCCTCATTAAGGGCCTGACGTCAATTCTAAGCTGCTGTAGCGCCTCGACCATGTAATTTCTTTCCAGATCCGATGGTGCCTGTGGAACTGTTGTGGCGGGGAATGCCCCTAGTTGTGGTGCTTGCTGCTCTGGTTCCCTTCCGCCGTAGTATCCTCTTCTTCGTCGCCTCCCAGATGAGTTTGTTCTTCTTTTTCGTGTCCCGGCGGGTTGAACATTAGCTCCCTTGGTGTTCCTCTTTGGCGGCATCCTAGTCCCACCAGGCGTCAACAGCTCCTAAAGCAAGAGAAGAGCGGGACGGAAAGCTAGTCTTCCAGAAGAAGAAAGACAGGCAAGAAGAGCTAAGCGTTCAAGTCCTACCTTTTTTTGAATCTGAGGCCTTAGGAACTTTGTAATAGAATTTCAATATGTAATTGATAATTGACTTCTTCTTAAAGATCTTTACTATAGAATCTCTTTCTCTCCTTTACCTTCTTGATTGATAGATAGTGAGGCCCAGGACTTGCTTCCTTAGATTTGTTGAATTGACTCTGTCCTCACGAATTGGATTTGAACCAATATCTCTGGGCGACTTTCCTTTTCATTTGTTTGTGCTCCTACACCGGCTTGATAAACTTCTATTTTACAATGAGATCAGAGAAAGAAGGTGGCACTACTTCAATGTGGAATGTCAAGTGTAAAGCTTTACCCAGACTGCTTTCGTTTTGAGTTGTCTACCGTACTGGATCAGTAAAGGGCTTTAGCACCTCCTTGTGCCATTAGAGAAGTGATTCGAGAAGGAAAGATTGCATCGCTTTGACCAGACAAACCAACCTCGAATCTCTCAATCAGAAGCCGTGCCCCATTGGTAGTCCAATTCCATCCGCTGTCTCCCTCTCGCTACCATGTTGATAAAGAAAATTCGTATTTGAGAAAATTGTAAACAGAGGATCTTGTACAGTGTGGTGGCACCATCTATCCATGAGGAAGAGGTGTACATCGTTTAACAGTAGACTGGCTCCATGGTATGGTCAGTCACTCATGAATTCCTTCTCGAATCACTACTGGAATATAGCTTATAGAAAGAAGAGCTTGAAGCAAGTGGCAATGCGTCAAGGGCATTTCTTTCCCAATGGCAGTGGGAAAGCCTACTTGAGTAGTGCGTTGGATCTACGCTTGGGCAGCTTCATCGAGACTTCACATACGTAGATTGCCATGTTTGTATCCGAACGAAAACACCTTACTGATGTTCTTGTTTCCATACTTCAATCTTTAACTAGAGGAAGGGAATCTATTAAAGCCAGATTACCGCCTATGGTACACTAAGAATTTCATACTCAATGAGGAGAAACTCTTAATTAGTCTTTTACTATAGGCCTGCAATCAAGGAAGATCTCGAGCTCCTGTAGGCTTCAAAAAGAAAGCCATTTATCGAGAGTTAGGTGATGAACATCAATGAGATGGCTTGAACTGGCCTTCTGTTGAAACTCAAATTGCCATAGATCGCGATTCTTCGTCTGATCCTCCTGTGTATTCATCATTGTCTCCTTTTCCTTTTCAATCTGCCTATCCTTTTGGGATGTGCATTTCTTTTTTTTCTGGATAGGTATATCCACTTGGGTGGGAATACCATCACTGACCATGTGAGGAGTTCTTCGGAAAAAGATGTCCGGAGTTGACTACTCTCCGATCCCCTTTCCCCGGTTCTGACCGGAATATAGGTGCAATGAAGTTCTTTCTTTGTCCTTTTCTGCATGTCCCCTACTGTTTGGAGGGCAGGAGAAGATTTCATTTACATCGTTACCTTTTTTTAGTGAGTCCGTGGACGATAAGTTCTTGCTTCATCGTAGTAGGCCGTGGGATGGCGACCCCAAGGCCCCGTGGTAGACGGGCTGGGGAGCTTTAACGCGAATCAGATTGATCCCGCCATTTTATGGGGGGTCGGTCTTCCATTTTGGGATTCTGATGTGCGATCTTTTATCCCGGAATAGGATTGGGAGAGGTTTTGCTTCTAGCTCTTAGAGTCTGCAGATAGAAAGGTACTCTTATGGAAAGTTCGTCACCTATCGTTCTATTCACGCCCTGCGTTCGGCTCCAAGTAATCCATATCCATTCCCATTTGCAGCATCCCAGGTGGCCTTCGGTCTTCTTTCCTCTTGGAGGACTTGTTTCGCGAGGGGTTTCCTCTTCTTGCTATAGTCTTGTTGCCAAGCGTCCTTTTATTGAGTTGGGAGCACATTCTTAGCGTTGGAGTAAGGTCCTCACTTGGGCAAGGGTCACAGGATAGAGGGGGGGCCTAGTCTTATCCACGTTATTACTTGCTTTTTCCTATTGCCGACTTGCCGGTTCTATGACTGGTCAACTACATCTCCTTTGTCTTAAGTGCGGGGGGTCTGGCACCATCCGGTGGTCTCATTCCCCCGGGTGTTAGAGAGTTTCCTCTCTGAACACTGTAGTTCTGAGCACATAGCAGCTTTTGTTGTTATGGGTTCTCTACTTCAGTGGGTGTCCCCATGAAGCATGCTGATTGGTTATCTTGATCGGTATATTCCCTTTCGGGTTGATATGCCTTTCTTGATAATATAATCAGCCCAACTTCATCAGGTAAGGTATGGTAGATTACCATACTCACGCTGATCCTGGTTAGGGTATAACCAGGCGCCACCCATCGGGACTGACTTGATCAGCCCGTCACGGAGAGCGGGAATTGGTTAGTGTGACCGATTCTCGAGGCGTAGTGTGTTTGGAACACACTAGTCAGTTAAGCACATGTCACACATCAATAGTTAGTATGTCTCGGCTTATCGGTAGTGGAATGAGACGCTATCGACGTATGACTTGATATATTAATTATTGATTTGTGCTTAACTGCCTCTGCCATCCTACTCCGGTGGAGTTGGGATGACTTCAGTCATCTTCATGGGTGGGTATCTTCATATATCTATATACTTCTGTTGTGAGCATTAGTATATATGTATATGGGATATCCGCTCAGGATTAATTCATAATAATTGTGGGTGATTCTGTAGATTGGACTATGCGCTTCATTTTTTATGCATGTTCTATTTACAGTGATCACTAAGGGTAACAGTATACATGGAGTATTGGTGTAATACCAAATGTTTACTTATTAGTAAATAGGTATTATTAAGATTTGTGCATTTGAGTTGCACTTTCTATTTCATGTTATACTGTTATATCCTTAACACTTTTCTTATGGGTTACTCCCTTCATCATTACTGTTAATACACTATTGTGGGTGAGTTGGATTATTTGATTGGAGTG
>Ga0157363_1000486_pt1 | contig 30395 bp, 16 predicted proteins | sample AttsexASBM1_FD_111477 | JGI IMG/M metagenome (GOLD analysis project Ga0157363, IMG submission 111477) | Fungus gardens microbial communities from leaf cutter ant in Ribeirão Preto, State of São Paulo, Brazil - Atta sexdens ASBM1 | ecosystem: Host-associated > Fungi > Mycelium > Unclassified ... | reverse complement strand
CTTAAAATTTAGATGCCTAAAACAATCCTTGAAAGTGAAGATAAATTAAGATTTGACATTTTCGAAAATATTTCGAAAATACACTGTTATCAAGAATATAACGTATCATAAATTCATATCCCTCATAGTTTTGAAGATATTTGCTGAAAATGACTTCCGTTATTTTTGAGACTTCCGTTATTTCGATCCTTAAATCTTGAGATAAGTAGATAAAATATACATATCTAATATTTTTTTATGCCTTACAACATCCAAAGCTTTAAAAATTTGTTAGGGACGATTCTCTTGTACAAAGATCTGCATGTCATGGTCAATAAATAAATCCATCAATGATTTATCGAAATTGTTCGTATCAATGTGTGCACACGATGAATTAAAATCGAATCCGATTTTATCAGTTGAAGGAAATGTGCGAATCATCTCATTTTAGTAGAAGGCTTAGGTTTATGCTCGAAGAGCACAGTTTGCACGGGTTATTCAGTTAACATGTTTTGCACGCTTGTAAGAGGCTTTGTGGTTTTTTTTAATAAAAGACGCGCATCCGTCTCGAGCATAATTACGACACGTCGACACGGTTACACGCGCGAGAAGTCCGTCTAATGATCGCATGCGTGCGGGGAGGCCGCATGCCAGTGAAAATTAACCAAACAAATGTATCCCTCATCTCTGTGCAACGTCGTTTTACATCTTATTTGAAATTTACATAATCTTCTATCAATTTTTAGTTTTATGGCTGTCATGTAATAGCAATAAAAATCGGTGTAATCCACTGATGTTATATGTGCAGGAAAATTTATAACTACTCGCTTCACACGTGTGTATATATTTCTAAAGTAAAACGATGTGCCAGCGATAACCAAACGCTGTCAATCAGAAAATTGAGTCATTATCGAGTATTGGATTTTATTAACGAATTCCCACAATTACGATAATGTGAAAATAGAGAGAAGAAATATAACCAAATGTGCCAATTATATTAACAAAATAGTCTGTAATAATAATTTATAGATACATGCATTGAGAAAAAATATAGTCAATTTTAATAAATATTTAGTTAAGTACTGCCAATTAAATATTTATTAAATATAAAGACATATTTATTTGATACAAGAAACATTAATTTGATTTTTATAATCATTAATTAATAATCATTCATTTTACTGGAACGAATATTTATTTATAATAAGTAAATGTTTAGTTGGCACTTATTGGACTAAATATTTATTAAAATTGACTATATTTTTTTCTCAGTGTGTATATGTGGATTCATTCATTTTAATCAAATTAAGATTGAGTAACAACTTGAATTATTTTTAAATATTCATATTAAAAATCGAAAATCGTTAGATAATGATCATTTTTCTTTCTAAAAGAAAGCAAGATTCTTTCATGAGGTGGAAAAATTACATTCGTGCCTTTCAAAAGAAATACCTTTCTCCTCCAAATTACACATCCTTCCCAATTCCCAATTTACTGATGACACCTTGACGTCGCTGATGAGTCCGCTCGGGGACCGTTAGAGACTATTGTTTCAAGAGTTTATGATGAGCGACAGTGGGCCATGGCGAGCGGCGCGTTGTGCACAGCATACGTGTCACACGTATATACCTAAACGCGGCGCGTGATGCGAGCGCATTACCGTAATGGCGTATCCGCTACCATGAATCGCATTATATGCCGGGGAGTTACCGCTATTTTCGCGCAGCCACGCTTTTGTGCTCTTTCGGTGCGCGTCAAGTGGCGCCGCCGATCATCGAAAACGCCGCGAAAACGAGTGGTATCCGGCTACTTAACGGGATTAATTATGCGCCGTAGGAAAAATGAGGGTTGCTTTCTTACACAACGCGGATTGTTTTTAAACTGCTTGATTCTGAGTCTAACGGTGATGCCTTAATTGTATCGACTTGCGGAGATCATGCTATAGCATGTGCTATAGGGAATCATGCTAATGAGGTGAGACAACGGTGATCGCGAATTAATCTTTGCTTGAAAATAGAAAAGAAAAAGTTTTAAAATAGCTAAAAATTATATAGTCTATTGAACTTTAATATAACATTCATCATGCCAGAATATTTGATATGCTTATTGATAATATAATTAATTTTATTGATGATTTTTTTTAAGAACATATAAACGCATTAGAAGCAAAAATTAATTCATTTTTGCTTGTGATACATTAACGCATTTTTACATTTGCCTAAAAAAAAATCATAAATAAAATACTATTTATATTATCAATAATAATAACAATGTATTCTATTTTACTTACTTTTAGAATGGAACCTAATTCTAAAGAGTAATATCTCACTCTTAAAAATTGACATAATTAAGCTATTCTTTTTCAACACTGACTCAATTGTCACTCTTTGAATTAAATTCTTTGAATTAAATTCCAAAGATTTTAGAGAGTGGCAAATAAGAAAACAAAGAGTTCTATAATAGTTACATGAAAATTGCATTTATTGAATTCTCTAATATAAAACTCAGATGTCAGAATATCCGTTATCTTCTAATTATTGATAATATAATTAGTATTGGTGATTTTTTAAGGTGAGCATATAATTACATTAATGTACTCGAAGAAGAGGAGATATGTTTCTAATTCTGTTCCTCAAGGAATTATTTGCATACCTTCCGGTTTTCGAATTAATTCGGGTGCCACGACGCGATCACGCGGTGCGTCGATACTGAGAATTTAACATGGAAACGCGCCGGTCGGTGTCGCAGCGCGCAACGGAAGCACGGTTCAGGTATTACTTATATCCCTTATCACCATCTGACGGACGTTGGGACCCGATGAGACGCCGCGTAGCCCATTGTCCACGTCCGAAACGGACAGTACAAGGTCGTATAAATATCAACTGGCCATATCGCACGTGTATATCGATAATTCGCGCGTAACCAACACCCGGTCCTCTCCTATCTCTCTCTTTTTCTCTCTCTACGACACCCTTTCATTTTACCCTTTCGCTTCTCCGAGATGAGTCCTCTTTAAGTTCTTACCTCTTTTACGAGCGCATTTGCATCGCCAACTAAGACGGAGAACGTTACGACGAAAAGCTGGAGAAGATGGGCGAAGGAAAAAAGAACGGAGTAACGAACGCGCGTGCGAGTAGTGTTGCTTAATAATCCATATCTGTTAATTCACACATGCCACTAGTGCGCAGAAAATTCTTCGACGGTGAAACTTTATAAGAATAAAAAATTTGCTAAAATATAAAAAGCACGCAATTTTATATAACAACCTACTTTATGTAATTTTATTGTAAAGTTTATATATAAATTATTTACAAAAATATATGAAAAATTTAATATACCAATTAGATTCTTCACATATTTATTTACATAAATATTTATTTAAAAAAAAAATCCGCAGACAGAGTGTCTAAATAAAGATTTCAATGAAAATTATTAATGTGAAACGATATAATTGGAAAAACTCCATATCTCAAGGTTGACAAAAGAATTAATTATTAAAATCATATTGAGCGATATTGAAACATTCGTGTGGTAAATGCACGTATCTTGTAGATACGTTTATGGATAGAAACTGTATCGTTGCAATCCACCACACCGATTCTCTACTCAGATGTGTGTATTACAAGCGACTCGAGCGTGCAACGCGTACGTAATTTTCGTCGATTCTAATTGCGATGAGTTACACTAGAAAGCGCTCTAATTGAAAGCATTTCGTAAAAGGCGATGGCGTAAAGTTTCGCGCATCTTTGTGCGCCGTGTGATTTTTCCGGCTTGATGCGGCGATTCTGGCCGCGAATCGAAATCAGAGTCGGGGAACGCTTTCGCAAGGAAAGTCTAATGGTTATCGTACGATGTGATCTTTAAACCTTTAATTGCAATTATAGCAAAAATCGCATACTTCCCTTGAATTGAAGTCATTGAATCTCAGAATGTCCGTTTAAGAATACAGTTTGGACAAATAATAATGAAAATAAATCACGTTAATAAAAGGTTCTAGGATTAATTTCAAATTAATGTATTTAAATGAAAAATATAAAAAATGCCACTCGTGATCATTAAAGCATTTAATATTAAAAAGCAATAAATAACGATTTCTTCCATATTACATTCGGGAGATTTCTGCTTAAAACCTGATAAGAGCGACACGCGAAACGTGACCCAAAAATTCTATCTTGACGCAAATCCGCGAACTCTTGGGAACGCGCGCAGCAAACGTGACGTGTTTCACGCGGTATTGGATTAATTTTGTATTGGATTAATTTCTATTCGATTGGTCTCAATGCAACACTTCCGCGGAGAATCGGAGGAGCGCGAGCGGGCGGATACTCCACCTCCACACGGAGGGAGTCGGAACGAGAGCTACTTGCGGCCGCATGCAAGTATCCGCTTAATACTTGATTCTGCTAGGTATAACACACACATGTACGGGCGCATACAGACGCATACGCAAACGCACGAGCGAACACATGCAATACGCACTCGGCCGTCTCTTTCGCGTACGCGCCGCTGCATGTATGTGTAGTGTACTCAGTGGTGTACTTATACGTACTTAGTGTATACTCACGCCGATGCACAGATAACTTCGGTGCAGTGATGGAGGGAGGTGAAGAGACTCGGTGAACACCGAAGTGTTCGAAAATCGTTTTGCTTTACGAGCGTTTACACGAACAGCCACGCCATCGTAGAGAGGGAGAGAAGGAAGAGAGATTTCACGTACTTTACGCGTGCAACGATCCGCCGCACATTCATCAATTGCGCATTCTCGTTTTTTTTCTTCGAGAGATCACGCGTATTATTTGATAATCGTATTCAAAATCGAATGAGCTGGTATAAGCATGATCACGATTGATTAAAAAAAAAATGGATAAAATTATATAAAAAAATAATATTAAAAATTGCGATACATTATATTTCAAATGTTTATGACATAAGTTTAGACTTGTAGCGATAAATTTAAAATAGATATCCGTAAATGGAGCTAAATTAAATTTGTTTACTCAATTGGCATGCACGGGATCGGTACACCGGGGGCAAAGAAAGTTTGCACGAATTCGTCCATTTGGAAATCAGATAGACCCTGTGATACGCGCGGAGTAAGACAGAAATTCGATATAACACGATCGTCGTGCATGCCGCCGGTCGTTATCGATTGCCGGCGCATTTTGCAAGTAACGCCCATCGTGCCGCGATAAATTTTCGCGGGCACGTAAGTATGTCTGCGAATCACGTGATCGCATGCGGCGTTTGCCTTGTGAAAAAGAAGAAACTACGGGCGCTGTAAGCGCGATTGCGCGATACCGCGATAAATTTTACACCGCCATCGTCTGCATCGCGATGCCCCGACGATTCGCCCGAAGATACGCCGAACTATGCTTTATCTCGCATCACGCACCGCATATCTACGGATCGGATGACGCAGGTGAGTTTAACGTAGGAAAAATGAGGCTCAAATGCGCTGTAACGCGGTTGCGAGATCCGCCACTAGTGTCTCAATAAATATTGCATATAGCCGAGGTCGACGTATTAATTATTACGATTCTTGATGGATTGCAGCAACAGAAATATTCCGATAAAGCGATTACGGTGCGCAAATTCATGCATCTATGTACGTGTATGTATGCAATCGCATACCAAAGTGCGATCAACATTATCACGTTTTCTTCAGTATTTTCGATCAAATTAAATATTTATTCGAAAAGTTCACGCTAAAGATAGAAAATTACGAAGTCGTGGTATGATGTCCATCACATTTCGAAAGATTTATTAAAGATTTGACAATTTCGTAATATTATTCCAAATATAATTTATGTTAATATTTAATGTACAAATGCGCAATGGTATGCAAATATAAAAAGAATATTATAAAGATAAATACTTTAATGTGTAGCTGTCTTTTAAAGCAACAATGCTTTATCCAGAATAAAAAAGTATTTAATAGTACATCCGGTGAAAATGTTATTAACAGAAGGTGTTCATCCATCATAAGCACAACGATAAGGGACAGATATGCGGTAGTAATTTGTAGCCCGCGAACTGGCGCAGTTTCGATAAACGTTCCTCGAATCGTTCCTCTCCAAAGTCACGATCAGGGAAAGCGCTTACCGAGACATAAACAGCGCAGTCTGCAAGTGAAGTGGTGGCATTAAGCTTTTACAAATCGCAGTGCAAAAGATCTAACTCAAGCAAACTCGTAAAATTACGGACGGCACTCCGCGTCGACTCGCCAAGACATTCGTCTCGGTGAAATGTTCATCGACCTCAAGAAAGAACAGTTGCCACTGTAACCCGGCAAGTGTCACGTTATTGTTAGAATTTACAGAATTATTTAAGTCTCGATACATTATAATTATTGACGACGGGAAATAATTGATGACTTAGATTATAGATTTAGAATTGTTTTGAATTTTTAAATAAATCTAATAAATTTAACTCTTTCTCTTTTAAATTATTAAAAAAACAATTGAAATAGTATTATGAAAATCGATAAAAAGATGTCATTATATTAAAATATAATATACAGTAAGATACGGTACATTAATATATGGCGCGACTGTCGTTCATCATGATAATTTAATTGCTAGCACATTTTACACAAAATAATAAACTAGAGAAGATTAAAATTTCTCAGATACACAGCATCATAATTAATTCTAAAAATATAATTGACATTTTACGATATTTAAATGTTTTTGAAATGCCGGAAGAGAAGACCCCAAGCACACGTGTATGCACAAACATTGCCTAGATTTCCCACGTGTCATCGTGTTGTCAACAGCAGACGGTTAATCCTGTCTCCGTGCACTACGGTGACCAGTGGTTTCCATGAATGAGTATCCGCAACGTGACTTTCCCCACACACTCGAGCGTAAAACGTTCTTCGCGATCACCGAGTCTGACTTTCGGCGTAGATCTTTCTGTCGATCGAGAGCGAGAGCATCGACCGATTTCGTAGGTACACTTTTAATACGATCGCGCTTACGATCCGGTCCTAAAGTGATGACGCAACGGGCGAACGGGACCCCAATAGGTCGAGATGAGAGCCATTGTATGGCAATCTTATAATTTAGACAATCACCGATCAATTGAATGGGCCTTTACTACTGCTATACATGCAACGACCGTACACCGGCGAGAGTGAATGATGAATGAATGAAGGGACAAGACCGAATGAATGGACAGATAGTTGGCTCCGCTTAAACGTTCGTAAATAACCGGCCGCTTCATTCAATTACTTTCAATCGCTTCGAGCCAATAGATACAATTTAGAAAAAAAGGGAGCTGCGAGTGCGAGCTCGCCTTACCACTATGCACTTGTTCGCTACGATACTGAGAGTACGGTGCCGTAGAAACGGAGCGACTTACAGTTATAGGCTTAGATATTTTTAAATGTTAAATTTATATTTTTAATTTATAATTCAATTTTTTTTTATTTATCGATGTTTTTGTTTGCGTGTGAATTTCAAAAAATTCGAAAATAACGACAGCATTTCGATCAAACATTGAATTCATGTCCTCTCTGTTGATCAGCATCAACTTTTACATTTTACAATTAACTTGCGACAACTTGAATGCGTCCGTGGAGTTACGGTCGGTCATTTCGGACTGTAATGGAGCCGTGGTCAGAAAGAAAGGTAACTCGCCCGAGAGGACATTTCACTACGTGCGCGCGCGTACCTAATCCTTGGAAACAGGCTTAATTACAGTCGCGTCCGAAACAGGATAATGGGCCGAGCGCGTATGGCTGTCTCGTGTCCGGCTAACTAGCGTCAGCTCGCCAAATCGGTTTATCGTTCGGCGAAAAGTTCCTTCAATTCCAACTGACTCCGTCTGCTCGCGATACCCAGTCTCACCGAAGTTCTCTACATTAGGCACTTGCGTATTACACCTGCAGTGGCGCAAGTCCGATGTCGCGCCAACTTGTGGCCATTAATTAACATTTCCTCCTATCGCTCATGAAAGTACATTATACGACTTCCAGTTAAATGATTTAACTTTAATCCAGTAGACATTCATTGTTAACTCTACTGCAGCGTATTTTACCTATACTATACTATATCTATTTGTGCATTAATTTCTGTTGCATGTTCGTGACAATCATTTTAATAATTGGATATGAGAGAAGAAAAAAAGTCTATTTTATTAATTGACCCTCCATCTGCAATCTAGGTCTTTTTTAGCATAAGCATAAATTTTACTCTCAGATTTTTCTAAAATAAAGAGAGGAGGACGGAGTTCAGTTTCTAGTTGCTGAAATATCTTGTTAGATTGTATTTGCGAATGTAATAGAAATATTAAAAAATGATTCTGAAGTTTTTCTACACTTTTGAAAAGAACAGTAAAAAAATTTGGATCGGACAAAAAAAGACAAATTGCAAATGGAGAAAGTAAAAATGTGATTGCTAAGGAGGATTAATTATATATATAATATATACTTTGCGTGTAATAATAATAATTGTTAAGAATTAACAATATTAAAGGCATTATATAAATCACAAATACTAGTCTTTGTGGGAAAGTCGTGGATATATTTAAAAAGTAATAATATCGGAATTTAATGTTTACGTTGATAGGTGCATAGTGACGCGATTGCATATGATAACACAATTTTATCGTAGAACCGCGACCAGAAAAATGTTATCTGCATCAGTTACTGAACATCGCGTCATTAACGATACATCGGCATTGTGCCATGCATTACATGGCGCTTTGCCAGATAAGACAAAAATATTGATTGCCAATAATGCTGGTGATATTATCCAAGTTTGATGGTAAAAGTATATTAAAGATATTTTCAGTGGAGAGAATATCTCGAAATCTCCGCAGGTAAGAAACATTGGGTAAAAATCATCGCTATAAAGAAGTGACTGTTGCCGCAACGATAGTATACCGTCGTTAATATCTCGCTGGCGTGTAGAGATTTGCCCACCCATCTCGATTATACGTTAGACATTGGCACATCTGCTCACGCACTCAGTTGCGCGAATTCACATCCGTGTCGCTCGGAACCCGCGGCTCCGTTATTGCTGAGCGAGGAAAATCTGGAAACGCAAGAGATCGAAAGCTGCGGTCTGCGTCGTGTCGACTTAATGGACGTCGATCGGCGGGGGCTCTGGCCTTAGCTTGTCACACGGCCGCGAGACCAGCCGCTCGCCACGTCACGTCCGGATGAATTTACATGCGTAAAACGAGACGGCCGGGGCCCGGCGATTGTCGATAGCGGGTTTCCTTTTCCACCGATGCCGCGATGACCGGATCCGGCTCGTGATCCTGTACTAGAGGATCAAATCGACCTCGATGATTAGCAGCCCACAATGACCCCGTCGTACGCGTTGATGTGCTGTGACAACGTTCGATAGAAGGAGACCAGAGCAAATCTTTTGAGACATCTACATCACCAAAAATTATCGCAATCAAAACCGCTTTCATATATTATTCATAAAAAATCCTCGCTTACATAACGTAATATTCATATGATACATTTCTTCTTTATATGTTGGAACATATAATAATAATTGTCATCGACATGATTTTATGTCACTCCATTCCCTTTCTTTCATACCATTTCTCGATTCGATATATGATTGCCCTATCCATTCGATGTCAATGCTTGGTCGTAAATTTATTCTATCAATTGCTTCGACCAAACAATTGAATGGTATCTTTCCAGAGCACATTAGAATCACATATTACTACTTTATGTTAGTACAATAAACCGCGTTGTACGTATATACATATTTAGCAAAGGTCTATGATTATTCGAACGTTGCAAGCGCGCAATGCGAATCTCTTTCGCCGAAACGTTTTATTTTAATTAATTACAAATAATTTCTATATCTAATTCTATATCGTTTGAAATTAGGGTGTACATAAGTTAATAATGTCATCCGAAAAATTTTATTTTTACTTGATCAACATCAATAATAACGCGTATTCATTTCGATCGCGTATATCCGAATATAACTTAATTATGAAAAGTCGATCGCAAACATTTACTTGCGAATTGCTACGGCAATTTTGTGGAGAATGAATTGACCGTATAGCCCGTGTCATCCAGTTGTCGGCGCGCACGCTATCAGAGGCGAGAGGAAAGCTGGGTGTTTGCCCGCCACTTCCGGCTGCTTATCAAATGCTCTTCCGTTTGACCGTTCGTTTCGGGTATTCAATTATGGGCCCGCAATTGTGCGTATTCCGCGAGGTCCAGTTGTTTTACACGATTTACTGCGCGCCGGTAAATACATAACATTACGGAAGTGATCTTCTGTGGATTATCTAACTAGTTGAAGCATTATGCCATAACACTTGAAAACGTAACGTTAGTTAAAGAAAAAAGATATACAAACATCTATCGTATTGCTTAATTTTTATGCGGATGATAATTAGTGAAATGCGGGAAATGCTTATTCAGTTTAACGATTCATACTAGTAGATAATATCAATATAAGATCTATTTAAAAATTTTTAATATCCACTTAATCAGTGATTAAATAAAGGAGCTCCTTATCATTTTCCTGATAAATTTGCCAAACGAAGTCACAGGTGCATCGCATATTACGGTCGTACATGATTAATTAATTAATTAATAATAGAGTGGGGTAGAAATAGCGTTCAATGAACACATGGCGTCGTGCACGTTAATTAAACGTAATCGCGGGAAAAATAAAATATAGAGTAATACCATGTTTCTTGCTAATTATACACCACTTAGAAAAATGAATTAAGGGTTAAGGGTGTACGAGTGAAATGAGGTGGAAATATGGCATGTAACAAGTTCGCTTGTTCCGCGAGCGCTTGTATTCGTCTGTTATGGCAATCTCCCGTAAATTATGTTTCCCAGGTAATTGCTCGCTCGCTGAACTCCTCGAGTCAGCGACGAGCACACACACACACACACACACACACACACACACACACACACACTCTCTCTCTCTCTCTCTCTCTCTCTCTCTCTCTCTCTCTCCTGATCGTTTTATACTTACTATCTTTGTCCCTCACATCTACCCGCTCGTCCGCGTCCACTTCGCACGTCTAATAATCATGTAAAGCAGCTCCGGTTATCTGTCTGCAATAATTGCACATTGTCGAACGCAAATTCATGCGTGCATCGCGCGCCTGCGTCGGTAAGCGGACAATGTGAAGGCGTGTAAGAACGCAGACGTGGTGCCTCCTTTCTGCGACGCCCTCCACCGTCGTTGCCATCGTGACGTCGGCGTCGGGAAGAAGGAATAAGACGTTGGATTTTTTCGCGGCGATCGTAAATTCCACGCGCGTAAATAAACCGCTGATATTAGTCACCGTTCCTCTCCACGTGGACCTTTGTCGCTTATTTCGATCCGTTGATCCATAAAATTTGAATTAGTTCTTTCATTTTTTTTATCTTGTGATTATCTGTTCATTGAACTATTTGATTAGGCCCGTAGAAATTGAAAAATTTTCGAATTCTTTTTACATAAAATAAGATTAATTCTTAAACATTTGGTAAAATTAAGTTACAAAAAAATATAATAGAGAAACATATTAGAATTCGCAAAGAAATGCGAAAAAATTCAAAACCTACTTTTTACAACTTTCCAAGGTTTATGTAAATATTTGTAATGATAAAATAATTATAATGAAATAATAATAATAATAATAATAATAATGAAAATAATATTATAATTATTTAAAATTATTATTATAATAATTATTATTATTATAATTATTATTATAATAATAATTATGATGAAATAATTATAATGAAATTAGTCGAGATATGCTATCAAATATGAAATCAATTTTATTCACGCACTTAAAAAATCGATTTGAAATGATTTCTATTCTACGAAATATTATTAAGATATTGAATAGGACACGGTGCGAAAACTTTTGCAAGGCGCGAAATCGAATCCACCGAGTAAATTAGTCCAAGCGCAATGATCGTACAGTTATTGCTCCCTTAAATCAGACGCGGCCGAATACGAGATACGTTTGCGGCCAAAGTTTATTTAGCCTCGCTTTACGGCTCACTCCGAATTCACTTAAGCCCGAATCGCTGCAGGAATCGCCACGATGTCGTCCCATGCGATTCGGAATTTTGGAACCGCTCCAAGCGACCTTTGAATAGTTTTCGGAAGCGGGGAGAAACAAGAAGGAGGGAAAGAGATAAAAGAGAATAAAAAAAGGAACGAGGGACAGAGAAGGAGAGAGAGTGGGAGAAACATAGAAAGATCGTCATCAATAAAAAAAATTTTGTCTTGTGGAAAAAAATATTGTAATAATAATCTTTCGTTGATTTTATTTGAATAGAGGATTCAGGGAAAGATTACAAAAAATTAGGCAACATGATAGCATTCACGAATTAAAAGATTATTTAAAATCGCTAGACACAATTTGTTGTAAAAATTAAAATATAAATATTTATATCGCTATCTATTATGCTATTAATAAAAGAAATCATATTATTGTCATTGCTTTTCTGCATTGAACTCTGTTTATGTTATATTGTCTTATTTTCATTCCGCTATTCGGGATGCCGTCCCTGCTCTTATGACGATTCTTTCGACGCCGGAGGTCCCAGATGCGAAGCACAATAGCGACTGGCATTCGAAACTCTCTGCACGCTTATTCGGAGCATCTTCGTAAAAGAAGAGCGTATTTTCCCCGTTGAAAGGAACAACGAGTATAGTGACAATGATTAATCTATCAACAACAGTACGTACCAATTCGCGCGAGTGTTCTTTTGAATTCGGATTTAGCTAAAAATTCATTATTGTATCTTATTCTGCAGACAGATAATGTGACTTTAAAGAGTCATTATCATTTATAACGTAATGTATACATAATAAAAAATAATTAATATGTGTGACATATATTACACACGAATTAAAAGAGCATAAGGTTTGAATTTCGGAATCCAGTGGGTTCGCCAAATATTTCTGCTATCGTGTACAAGTCTCGCGAGTCTCACGAAGGTTCGTAGTTCACGACCCGCATGTGTCCTATGGAAGTATGCGCCTCGCGTGCCTGGCGCATCTGTTGCACACGCGACGCAGATAACTTGCGACACTACCAACACGTAGAACGTTCGATATTATAGGGTGATCCATTCGAACACCTCTAACATTTCTAAATAATTGTCAAAAAAACGATTCGATAATTTTAGATAAGCTTAACGCATGCAGCACGCAAAGCCATGTAAATCACTGCAGCGATCGATATTTTTGATTTTATCATATATTATATTGTCTTGAAAGAAACTTAGAAGACCGTAACAAATAAAATATTAAAATATAAAAAATCCTAAATTTTAAATTAAAACTAATTTTTCCGCGTACATATGAAAAATAACATTTTCTCGAATGCAACACCCGGTACAGTTCGCGAAATGAGCAGCCGCCAGACACAAAAGACTACAGTGCCAATTTGCAATTACTCAGGTATTATTCGTATCACACACATACGAGTTCTTTCGAACCGCGACTAAAAACCTCAAGTTTATGATTTCGTCGTGTCCAGGTCGGGGACTATACGCGTCCTAAGAACCTCTTCGAAGTCGATCGTAAAAGTGCGTGGGTGCGATCGTGCAAGCTGTGGGTTCGGGACTTTGGGTCGTAGGTCACTTGTGGTCATGTCGTGATAATTAAGAGGTATCGCGTCTTGCTAATTAAAATCCAGATGTAATGTGCGAAATGAAGCGGGGCGACGTGTTATCTCTACGCGTGTAATGTGAAGCGCGCGAATTGTAAATATAGTCTTAGATTTCACAAGGAGTATCCTTTCTCTTGGTGTATTCTGTGGATCTTGTTTACGGAGATGCGCTAGAACGGTCAATGGCTTATTGACGGCCATAAGACAGCCCAGCAAATATTTGCTTACTACGACGTTGTATTAGATGATCGTGTAATAATATATATGTGTATATATATATATATATATATATATATATATATATATATATACACACATGTATACTTTGCAAACACTGGAAGTATTCGTGAGAAGACCTTATATTCGGTTTTAAAATCTTTCAAAGTTTTTATTTCAAGCTTTACAAAACGAATTATGGAACTTTTGAAAAAAGAATATAAAATGTCTTTTATCAATTTGTTATTACGAGGCCATTCCCTTATAATGTAATAGTAATACAAGAATAACAAAATCATATTTTCTTTTTTAAATTGTAACGTGCAATTAATACATCGACAGGAACATCTAAGAATCGGTGACCCGCAAAGTGAACGTTTGTGCTTACTTTCACCAGCGGCTTATAGTTGATCGACAGAGAATGACGTTTTCAGGCCTTCGAGAAACAGAATTTAACACACTCCGATTCCATGATCGCTTCTGCCTTCACCGTTTATAAAATAGAACATAAATGCATAAATGCTATTAAGAAATACCTGTAAAATTGATTGATGTAGAAATACAGTATAAAATCATATATTTGTAAAAAATTGCTCTCTAACATTTGCTTTAATCTTAATTGATTTTTAAGAAAAAAGAAGCCAAACATATTTTTGTAATCGCCTTTGCCTTCATAAAAAATAGAATGCAAATGCAGGAATGCTGAATTAAGAAATACCCGTAAAATTTATGAAAGTCGAAGAAGTATAAGAAGATCAATATAAAATCTTGTTGTATATTTATATATAAAATCGCCTTTCTAACATCTGCTTTAATCTTGTAATTGATATCTGAAGAAAAAGAAGTCAAATATGTTTCATGTTACGGCGCGACCATCACGGAAAATATATCATACAGCAATAAATGTACACAGTTATCGGCACATATAAAATCTTCGTACATTCCCATGCGTATGGCATGCATACGATCACTTCGTTGTCTCGTCCATCATCTCGGCAATCGAATAAACTATCGACGAAAAAATAATTTAATACTACCTACGTGAATCGTTATCGCGTGAGCCCGGCGGTACTCCCTCGCGTGGCATTTCATCCGGTAGTTAGTGAATGCTCGACGCACGAGTATCTCCCGCGACGCGTGTATTTGGATATTTTTAGAGTGTGGGTGAATCACAGTTTGGCCGAGGCAGCCGTGTTCACCGGCTCCAGCACCGACAGCTAAATCACCGATTTCAGAAATAACGACCGCGGAAATTAATAATCCCCTTGGTGCTCCACAAAAACCTTGTTTCCCTTCTTCGCGACGAAATGGACCAGTTATTTGACGATGGTTACATTGTATGTAAGCATTGTTATTATTATCGTCCAGTCTTGTCTTATGCGATTGAACGTTATTTTATAATACTGATTAAAACTGCCACGACGGCGCGTCTTGTTTCTTTTCATGAGATATTCGCTGTCCAAGCTTTCCATGTTCATCGTATGGAATTCCTTGTCCATGTCTACACGCGAGTAGTCTTACTCGGTCGCATCATGACTCGCATTCCTATCCGCAACATTAGATCGTTATCGTTTTATCTTTCTAGCCATCGTTGTGTCTTCGATACAATTATAGCGTGGGCAGAAGAAACTATGATAAGAAATTTTTTTCTTTTGCTTTTACACTCAATCACTAGTTCTTCTCCTGTTGTATTATTTCTATTGTTCGTAATACAATAAATACAATAATATCTTAAAAACAAGGAGATTTTACATCAGCAAGTATTTAAATCGCATGCTTGTTCCAAGTATATTTAGTTACTGACATGATATTTTAATTTTGCGAAAACCAAAGAGTCGTCAGAAAAATGAACTCCATTAATGCGAATGAAGGGACGCTTTTCCCTATTCGATTCATTCATTATATATTTTAATAAGGTAAGGAGGCAAACGACAAATATATACCTACGTGACTGCGTGCACCTGCATTCGCTTATAGTCAACCCCTAACCGACCACGTTGCTTACTAGCAGCTCGTAAAACGGGCGAACCTCGGTCTAGTACATAGGTCTAGACCAAGCCTGGACTAGACCAACGAGACGGCGAATCCGAAATAAGCCCCTATATTCTATTTCGAGGCCGACACGCCGCACTATACAGTATCTCGATGTCGGTATAACACGCTAATGATTCCTTCGTCGACCTCTCTTGCTTTCGTCCTCCTTTTGTATACGTGCCATTGTCATTGCGCCCTGTTTGAATGCATCCGAGTTTGAAATCGCGACTGATTCGTGCGATCCACATTTAATTAATGAGGCATACAAAATATTATAATAGCTCATCGATTTCTTTCCTGTTATATACATGTATCAAATTAATAATTTTTTTTAATAACTGACATTTTCAACATCGTATAATTTATTAAAATATTTTTTAAATATTAATCTTGTATTAAATGACACGCATATCTGGAATATAAACTTAGTGAGGATATTAATATTTTGGCATTGAAAATGTCGCTAAATTTCATTTTACGTCGCTAATTACTAATATTTATTATTGTTAATAAAAAAAATAAACAGAATATTTCATTTTATAAAATGATTTGGATATAATATTTTGCGCTATCTATAAATCATGATTAACGCTGAGTAACGTAGATAAATAAATAAATCGAGTGTTCACTAAGCATAATTAATACCCGAGCAGGTTTATAACCGAGCCGCTCTGTTAAACTTGGCTGCTTTAATTTCTTTTTAATTAATAGTGATATCCAATTACTATAATTAATTTTTAACGAGTGACGATAATCCACGCTAATGATATTGCACGTCGTAAATCCAAAATATATTGCATTGTAGTCAAGCCTACGAGCAACATGAAACATTCATTCGTGATTTATAGTTCGCGATCTCAATGTATACATGCACAATATATATATTATATTTTTAACAATTTAACAATTTCGATGGAATACCTCTGTCATCGCATTTTAGTGAGACTTGAATATTTTAAAAAACTGTTACTACAAACTTAATTGATTACGTAAAAACAAATAATAAAAAATAAATTAAATTTTTTATTTTAATGTATCTTAAATATGTTGTACGATTTCATCTATTCGATATTCCATATTCTAAGTGCATCCCAATGTGCTTTAATATATTTATTCTATCATCAGATTTCTTATCCTAATTCATCTTGCTACGAAGTGAGATTCAATCGATATGTCTTTAGAAATGGAAAAAAGCACGCTAGAAACACTCTTTCGTTCTCTGACATCTGGCTCGTGCAACTTCCTCTCTCTCTCTCTCTCTCTCTCTCTCTCTCTCTCTCTCTCCCCCCCCTCTTTCCCTCTTTTCTTCCACCCCTTTCCCTTTCTTTCTTGCATCGTACATCGCTATCTCTATCTTGTTCTTGCTCGCTCGCGTGGTCTTCCGTTCCCGCTCACGTCCGCGTGACTCATGTCGTGGCGTGCGACGCGCCTCGATAAGTGTCGCCGTCTCTCGGGGATTTCGGGAACCTCGTTGGGGATTCCCCCTACCTCTGCCTTGCGCGGAGCCGCGAAACGTCTCCAACGGAGGGGATGCCTCATCGTTGCGGTGGGGATTGTAGACGAAGGGAGGAGAGGGCTAGCCACGGCAAAACTTTTGTCCATTCACGGCCGACACGCTCCTAATTGGGAGTACGCTCCGAGGTCTCGTTCCACGCGCACGGATGCTGCTGGATCAGACCGGAACTGATACTTAGGAATCGTATTTCTTTTTCCTCGCGCTCTCGATTGACACTCATCGCCGAGCGTGATAAAGACCTTTTATTTGTGAAACTTTTACAGTACAACAATGTTAATCACCAATCGAAATTACTTTTTCTTTGGAAAATAAATATTTTTAAATAAAAATGCTATTATAAGCCCCGTATTTAAAAGTAAATTTAGATAAAGAAGCATACAGATTAATAATAAAAAATAATAAAAATTAAATTGTTAGCATCAAAAGCAGATTCGAACATGCGAAAACTTATTTTTGCGCAAAAGAGCGTCCTTTATATTCCACACGTCATGTATATTTGTCGGCATTCATGCATGCTTATCTAAAGGAAGTTATATTCACTACATACACATTCACATCTGTCAATGCAATTTCCGTTCAGTGAACAGAAAGTTTGATCACTAGAATTGAATGTAGTGTTTTTTTTTTTCAATCATGGTCTTGAGAGTTGCTATTTCGTGTCGAAATTGCAGACATTGTTGCAACGATTTTTTTACAGATTTGTTTTATAGAAACAGGATGGATTCGCGACGACCTAATTTTGCAAAATGTTGCAAAGCACTACTACTAGCTGGATTCGAATGTAGAGAGTACAAAAATCGTTATCTGATATTAATTCTTCATTTCTGACACGATATGCTACAAATTATTGTTGTTATTTTACAAGTATTTGCATTTGAGAAACATTCTAAAAATAATTTAACTTTCATTGTAACTTGCAACATTTTAAAAAAGTTTCCTAAAGAATGCTCATATATAATAAAATGAACAATAGAACAAATAGTTTTTTGATAAAATATTTTGTAATAAAAAAGATTTTTAAGTTAATTATGAATCGATTGACGGAAATAATTCATGAAAATATTATGTTTTTGTGACGTGAGTTTTTTTATGTTGTGCAATAATGACGAATCAGCGTCAATATGATGATGTCGAGAAATGTACCATGCTAACGAGCTGGGAGACTCACTCGATTGTCGTCGATAGTGCGCGAGTCAGAAAATTGCGCTGCAATCTTCTGCGCGTCGCCAGACGGAGCAACGTACTTTATACTATCGCGCATTTTGTCATATGGATGCTTTATGGAATTACTATGAAAGAAACTACTCTCACAATCAGAGACTCGTCGAAAAGAACCTAGTGTATAATTTCTATTATAATCATAGTCTTTCGCCTTTACTAGTTATGGCTCTGATCTAATGATGCCTCTAAAATGGCAAGCCATTTGCAACTATGCTTGATTTAGAAACCGCATCGAATTAAAAGTACAAATTCACACTGCTCAACTACCGCGTCGCAGTGAGAGACGTTAATTCGCTTTCACGATTTTACACTTTAGTCGGAAACGTTTTGGTGCGTTATATTATTCAGACGTTACTTTACTTTATACTATTCAGACGTTACATTTATATTATTCATTGCTTTTTACCGTATGATTAATTTTAGAATAATCTTATTAAAATGATTGAAAAAAAAACATACTGAACAATCTAATAATTATACGACATCTTATTTCTAACAAAATGTGACTTTTATATTAAGTATTAATATTACTTAATTCGTGCTTTCTCTCTTTCTCTTTTTCTTCCTCTCTCCCTTCTTTCTCTAAATCATATACTTCATTTTTTCAATTAGTAAAATATAAAAAAAAATCTGTTATAACATAAAAATTGCAAAATTTTGCCAACAGCTGATATTTAAAGTTTAGGATTTATTCTAAAGAAATTTCAGTTTTCCCAGGTTAGATAAACAGCATGCTTACGTCATTAACTCGTAGCTAATCAATAGACATAATTATGAAACTATGCACCATTAATAGTCCCAAGCCGCGCGGGTCATAATCTCGTGGTGAAGGACGGTGCGGTACTAGTTCGCGCGTTATTAAGCGGGTGTATTTTATAGGAAACCGGTAGTTGGGTAATAACGAGCGAGGGTTGCCAACGTTCGATTATGGTTCCTTAATATTATTACATGCTAAAAGAGAATAACTAATAAAATGCACTGCATTGTGCCTTCCAAGCAATATCGAATATTTCAATTATGATGTTAGAAAATCTTAACACTTAATTTAAAATGTATATCTATATTGATAACAATATTAATTTATTAACTTACATTTTATAATATTATTTGTAATTGTAAATACAATCTCTGAATAAGAAAATTTGAAAAGCAGGATAATATTTAAAACAAACAAATGTATGTATCTTGTTTTTTTAAATAAACAATCTTTAAAAATCAATGTTTTATTTCTCAATAAAACACAGAAAATATATTAAGTTTATTTTTTGAACTAATTTAAGACATGATAAATTATGAATTATTGAAACATCCGGTAAAATATCGAATTTTTAACGGAAAGTCGTCGTTCATTGACATCTATCCGATTCTTCCTTTTTTTCGTCCCATAGTTGATTTTCCGCTAATCAAAGGATGCGACAATCGTTTGCATTTCCTGTGGCCAGTCATTAACATCGGCACGTTTCAGTGGGGCTTTATCGTTTATCAGCTAGCGACAACCCCCTTCTATGTCGGCCACTTTGCCGCAAGTCGGCCACGCCATCCCCAAATCGCTAAACTATCCTCCAAACACCAAGTACCGCACTAGGGAAACTTCGACGTTAGCCACCCTCACACCTTTGGCGTTTGACCCTAGAATCGGCCAAGTGGCCGAGAATCTGACCAACGAGCAATTACGGACGAAGTGTCGAAAGATTTTGCGGTGGAAGATTTACCACTAACATTATTTACAGATATTATTGACTGACAAAGCAATTCTATTTTTGAGGTATGTGCCTAAGACTCGCCACTTGATAGTAATGTTTGACAAAACGTTTTAAACGTACAAATTATCTTAATGAGCAAGCGACGTATAAATCACGCTGCATACTGACAGCTACATTCGTTAACCACGGACATGTTAAATCCTTTTTAATATCTTCTCATTTTACCTTCACGAGAAATGACAGATTATTTTTTTTTCTTACTAATAGTCAACGATACAAATAGTTGCAATGACGGGACTTACAGTAAACGACCATTGGTCTTAATAGATATCAATAGCTCACGTTATTCGTCAATATTGTCAGAGAAACGCAGTGATTTAATTTTTCCTCATTAATTGTTCTCGGTGTACGTACCGATTTGTCAACGGTTATCGAAACGGATGAATTCATGTGAAATACACTCTTAAACAGCACGTTGTTATTAACCTGCTCCAATATTCCGTCTGTCAATTAAATTCGTATGCTTGCTTTAAGAATCGCGATGTCAGTGATGTGACAGATAAAACGTTTTTATTTATCGACAAGTAAATTTTACAAAAATTTAATAGTGTATATAATCTGTGTGTAATAAAGTGTATAAATAATTTAATAGTAGTAAAATTTAAAGTTGTACGATAGTTATTGGGAAAATCCGATACAGCGATCACTAAATAACGAATATACATAATTTTGGAGCAAAGAGATCATAAATAATAATTTATTTTTCTCTGAACTTATTTTAGTAAGTTAAGTATTGATATGTCATACAGCAGTCTCTAACGTGTATTAAAATTTAGATTTCAGATCTAATGATTCTCGAATTTCGAATGGTAATATATTTCTCATTTATGCTGTGAAATGTTATTAATAATCTTATATCAATCTTTCACTTTTCTTCATGCCCCATATTCTTCATTTACTTTCGCAATCAATTAAAATATTCGTGAAGATTCTGAAGACGCAAAAGACAAATTTACCTATTTTATAGTAGATTATATTTAATCGCAGTACAATTGTAACATGTCACGTACACGAAGCTAATCTTACCTAGTAGTTGCTAATAGATACTCTGTACGCGAATATGCACGAGTCATCGTTACCGGTAATAAATATAATGCTGAACATTCTTATCGGTTTTTTATTCAGCTCTATATTTAACATTTTGATAGCAGTAACATATTTTCTTTTTATGCTTTCCATAATTTAATTTGCAATTATCAAGACCGCAATGCTATCAATAATCAACGGCATCAAAATATCGAAGCGAGCACATTTATAGCGCAAAACTACCGTGTGTAAACAGAAAACGCAAGGCTCTTCAAAGTGTGTGTATTTTTCTTTCGTATTACGTGGACGGTCTGTCCCATCGCGTAAATACCGGCAACGTATCGAATAACTGTGTTACCCGCTTCGAGTAGATTTTCTGATTTAAACGTTCCTACTAGCAGCGTACGCGTGACACGGTCGAACCCTCCGGCAACCCTCCGGGATTATCTCACCCTATGCCAACGCGGAGCGGCCCATTTCCGGATATACGTAGAATGAACGCACATCTACGAAGTTCTCTCTCTCTCTCTCTCTCTCTCTCTCTCGCAAAATACACTCAATCGGCACAATCGTGATCACTTTGCTTTCGCGTGACCCAAAATACTCGCTATTCAGCCTATCCACACTAATCCTCGTCACCGAAGCAACGTGCACGCAGCACAACGATCGCGATCACTTTTCTGTCATGTAACGAAGGGATATCTTCTCTACATTCGCACTGATGGACAATGCAAGATTCTTTTCCGGCCAAATATTTGGCTGATCGATCATGATATTGGACACTTGATCTCGCATGACATGGCAATGCGGGGAGGATTCACAGTAATCAACCGTACTATCCCGTGGGAGTTATTGCGCGTGAAATACACATTGTGTCATGCACTTACCTGTTGCCAGAAGTGGGCAAGCGTGAATAAGGGCTCCTTCTTGTAGAGCCATTCCATGGTCGTTATATTCCGCGAGTTGGCCTCCGCGGAGGCCTGCATGCTGGCCAATGCCGCTGAGTTCAGACTCGCTAGTATGGGCTGCTGGAGCGCCGCTGTCACGACGGAGGTGTTGCTACCGGCTACCAGATTGGCGTGGTACACGGTCGCGGTCGGCGCATCCTCCGAACCACCAGTAGCCAGTAGTTGGGCCCCGATCGGCGCTGACGGCCCCTGGAGCCCCAGTGACGAAGCCACTTTGACGGCTTCGAGCTTCTCCGGCGGACGCAAAACTGCTCTTCCTCGTTTGCCGCCTCCGCCACCGCCTCCTCCGCCTCCGTTGCCGGTCGCACTCGGGGAACACGTTTTAGGCGGCGGTTCCGTCGGTACCGTCTCTCACCAGCAGTCTACAACGCAACGTGTAGCGTGTCACGCGTCCACTCGGTGGCTCGCGCTTTCGTGTTATTGCCACACGATGAGCATCGCCGGGCCGACACTCTTTCGCGGCAGCGCGCATTCGACCTTCAGGAGTTTCCCTCTCGAGAGTTTCCAACGTGCGTTGCAAACGTTTGATAGTTATCACTCGCACACCACGTACTTTATCTATTGATTTCTAATCTAAGCGGAGTACTTGGATCGGTTTCTTTCTTGTCTTTCTGTGATCTGAGTCGATCGTCTGGATTTAGCACGTCACGATTCGTTCATAAGCAACGTTGAATCACGACACTTGGAATTCTCACAGACCAAATGGTTGTTTCACATTTGTCGAAAACGTGCTCGATATCGCGACATTATCAGCACTGTGCTAAACATCTCGATCTTCCTCGATCGACGGATTGTGTTGATCATTCGTCACCGTATCATTAGACTACTATCACTACTATCAGAGGGTCATGAAGCTCCTAGACAGGACCATCCGCAGACCAATCAGGATCATGTAGTCTCTCACAGACAGTCTGTCGATATTCAACGTTATGTTCTTCTTCGTCCTCATGCAAGCAGATCTCTACCCGCTGCCGCATCATACGGCACGCATCACGGAACGGATCAGTGTTTCTCACTCGCGTCAATCGGAGCTCAGTCCGCGACACTCACGCACTTTAGGTGCACAATCGACTACACAAAAAAAAAACAATCACGACGATGTAAACACGGAGTCTCCTCCAGTCACATGAGGAAGATCACTTCGAGATTCGGAACACTTTGGTGACACTTGAAGATAACACTTGATCGATACGCCGCGCGATTTCGAAATCTGCTCTCCTTGTGTAATCCGTTCTCTAGCAGTCTCTTGATGTCACTCTGATGGCAGGCCCAATGTCTTCAATACCTTTTTTTATGCCGAAAGGCAGAGTAAAGATGATTGACGTTATTCTCGATATCCTCTTCTTTCTCTTTCTTGGCCTCCTTCCTCGTTTTGATTCCACTAACGCACCCGGGTCGCGAATTCTTTCGTCCGCTTTCGTCCGGATGACCTCAAGAAGAGAGAACGAGACCCGTCCTAGCAGGCTCCTAACCTGAAACTAAGAGCTACCGGACGACCGATGCAATGCCTGGAGGAGGCGCAGAGCCAATGGTGGGAGATAGGCGGGATCTGCTACTCGTAGTGGGGTAGTCCAACCCCCCACACAACCAATCTTGGACTCTGGGAGTATCCCCACTACGGTCGCGCCGTCTGATCTCGGAAAGGACACTGCGTGAGTGGGGATAAGCCGCGAGAAGGAGCGGGAGGCCGCGGAAAGAAGCGGAGGCTGGCTAGGTGGTCCCTACCAGAGCGGATCTCATATTTTCAACTCCCCGACCGCCCTTTTCCAACCCCTGCCGATCGCTAGTTCCCTTCTTCGTTCCTTACTCTTTTTCTTCTGATTTCCCATCCTTTCCATCCGATCTATTCCCCTTTCGTTCCTTTTATCAGCCTGTTTCATTTTTTCGACTTTCTATCTCCCTCCTCCTCTTTCCTCCTTCCATCGCCTTTTCTATCTTTCTTTATTCTATCTTTCTTTCTATTTTCTTGGTTCCTAATCCGCCAAAAATCTTCATCTTAACAACTTAAGTAAATATCTTCTGTTGAAAAAACAAATTAGGTTTCAAATTTGTTTTGATTTTTTGAAAGATGTGTTTCTATTAATTACTCCACTGAGCAAAGTTGGAAATTATTTACATCGACAAGAATCGAGATAATCTTAGAACACTTAGTAAAATCGATTAAATTTTATAATTCTGATTCATATATTTTTTTCTTGGAATTCTTAATTCACGATCTAATTTAATTACTATTGAATTGTGATTGAAGAAAATATTAGACGAAAAGCATAAAGAAAAAAGAAAGATAGTTGGGGAATATAGAAATTACGAAGTATATATAAATGACAATTATGTATTAAAACTCTAAAATGATCACAAATAGAAAAAAATATTTTTAACTAAGAATCAGAATTTGATTAGCTATTTAAATATTTCTTTATTAAATAAGATATGATATTCTTTATAAGATAAAAGTTACGGAAAAATCATGATTTGGAAAGTAAAATCATTCAAACTGTCATTTATACAAAAATAAAAATTACAGACTATCCAAAGTCTCCTTCCGCGCGGTGTATCCGCCATTACACTCAGTGCCTCTCCTTTCTTAATTATTTGAAAATTACTTCAAAAAGCAGGACAAAAGTTTTCCTTTCTAAATCGTGAACTGTATCTCTAGCTGAGATCTAACAGCTTAATCAACAGAAATACCGTACTTTAATCAATAACATTGTTTCCTTTACTAAACACGCGATTAAAAATTGAATTAGCTAAATCTCACTGTTTCAATAGTCAAATATTTCAGTTCACGAAATAGACGAGAGATTTCTTAAATTTCTTTAATTTCTATACGATGTATCTGTAATTCAAGCAAATTGCACGACTATAAAAAAAATTCTTCCTATCCAAAGTTCTTCGTATCAAGGGACAAGATAATTTTTGAATGCCAAATGGAAAATTTGATATGTCTGTGTATTTTAACGATTCTAATTAACCCACAAAAAGAAAGAAAAGAAATTGTAGCACTGAGCATTTAATGTCAGAATTATTCTTGTCACGGTGTTATGGGGTTGACTTACGCGTCGTAAATAAAAAAATAGGCTAAGGGCACACGCGTGCAGATAATAGCCCACTGAAGGGGTTAGCTAGTACAACCCGCCTTTTACCGCGGTAAACCCACTTCGCACCAGTTAACTTAACTAGTATCGAACCCGGTGCACGTACGAGCACACGTAACGTTCATTTTCATACTGATTGTCTGCAGTATTGACTTTCGACTTTGCAAGATTGATTGTCGCAGTTTAGGGCTCTAACGAATTCATTTCCGTAATGAATTAAAATTAAACAGTACACGGGAATAGTTATAATATCATGTTGACTGTGAAAAAATTTTCTATGAAATTATAAAAATCAAAGTTAAGAAAAGTATCAAATAATTCACATAATTTGTTAAGGTATTATGATATCTGGAAAAATGTATTTCAAGAAAAGAATGATATAATTATTAATTTAAAACTCGTAATTGTTTATTAGAACATAGCGTTCTACATCAATGCGAATAAATTATTTTTTTATTATAATAAATTTTTATCTCAATAATTTTTCAGTGCAAAGTACTTTCTAAGTGTTAATTAACGCATGTTAATTCTGTCAATAATCAAGCAGAAATGATATTATTAAAGAGAGAGAGAGAGAAATTAATTTATGAAATCGCAAATTTTTATGATACATTTTTAGCAACTAATAGATTATTGTACAAATCAATGTAGAAAATTAAGATTAATTGATTAAATGTGATACTGAGTGTATAGTTTACATAACATCAGACGCATCATCATTAGAATACTGACTAGATACTTGTTGCTGCGATTAATGCAACAAAGTTACAACGTGACGATCGATTTTGTACGATTAAGTATTCCGCGCTAATTCGCAATACCATCAGCAGTTTGGGATTGGTTTCTACGGCTAACGCGGCTGTTTAACTAGGGAATTTCAGCCAGTTGTTATTAATGTGACAATGTCTGCTTTCGTATTCTGCAATGAATATCATTCGTCTCGTTCGTATTCTCAAATGGTGCGGTGAGACAAGTGATAATCGAAAATCGTTGCGACATGAAAAGGAGAATATCGTTTATAATTATTAACGAAGGAAATATATTGCATTTGAGACATCAAGAGACATAAAGTTATGTAAAATTATTTTTAACAAAACGATTGCTAATAAGACAAGAACTCAACATATTCTCACGTTAGTCCGATTTTCACGCGGAATATCTATTATTTTGGAATCACTAGTGCTCAGACGCGTTTCATCATAACAAGTGACAGAACAATTCGCGCGTGATATTGATTGCGCTATGAAGTTCGCAGAAATTTCATAAACTTGTAATTTTCGAAACCGATGTGATGCGGTTACGTTAACTCGCGTTGTCGCGGGGTTAATGTGCGAGATTTATCAGGTGCGACTAAACCACGAAAATACTATACGATTACTGACTTGCCAATGTACTTTACGATCACCCGGTATAGCGCGAGGATTAGTTTGTCAACGCCGGCCGGCGTGCGCGACGTGCGTGTGCATCCGCGTACATACGTGCATATGTGTTGCGATGGGCAAGATTAGCAATTCTCGCGTCTTCGACGGTTAGAAATATATAATGCGTTGTCCACACTTGGATACATTGTTGGCAAAGCCAGCAGCCCGGACAAAACGGCTACATTATGCGGTGGCATAATGCGCTGGTTGCGCATACTCGCACCGCCAATGATGAGCGTGGATTTGAGTTTTAAATAGATCATAGACATAAAATTAATGAAAATAGAAATAAAATTTTGTTGTAGAAATATATATCTTGAAACAAAATTAAGAATTTCGAACCTTCATTTAGCGTAGGAATTATAATTATATATCTGCGAGTTAAGTACTTGTATAGCTTATATAGCTTCGACAAAGGTATAGCGCACACAATCCTTGCAATTTCAATTTAATTCTTTAAAAAGAAGTTAATTTAATAATAAATTAAATTTTTTGGTATTTATATATTTTTTTTCCATTGACATGGAGATAGTTTAATTATATCACGATAAAAGTATTTCCAAATTTATAGTTGCTACATAACATATATATTTTGTAAAAATTTGAAAATTTTGAATTTATAATGCAACAGTGAGTTCTAAAGAGATATTGGAAGACAACTTAATAAAATGACTTTTTATTTGATTATAATACCGAGAAGAGATATGCATTAAGTTTGCCAGATAATTAAAATCGAAATGGTTATTTTTGATTGAAAACGAGCAGATAAATTTGACTGACAGTTCATTGTTGAGCACTTAATAAAGTAACGTGAACTTCCAGTGACACATTCTGAACAGTCTATCGCTTTTATCTGTTATTCGATAAGTTCTTTAAAATAACTCTTGTATCGCAAAATTATATTACGTTTTACGGCAACAATTAATATTAAAACAGAAATATTCCATAGCTAGATTTGAAAAGACTAATTTTGAATAAAAATATTTTTTGTAAATTATACACATATTGACTTTCTATGTATAATAGAATTATTGATCTCAGAAAAGTAGCGGTAATTTAAAATAGCGGATTTGCAAAACGATTTCGAATAAAAATCATAGTGATGCATTATGAATGTTTATTATTTTTCTGCTGATTCGTGTGGTATTTTTGCACATTTTGAAAAATTGTTTTAAATTTGTTGAACACTGGCACGAAATCAGACACGTGACGATCGTTTACATTTACAATAAAGATAAAATTACCAACCGAAAGTATTTGACCGCGGGTGGACGCTCGGCGATTGGCCAAAAGCACGAATACACCCTCGCGTTTTGCAATGCCGTTGAGACGATTTTACTGCTCGTATATACGCGGTATGACCGGTCGGTTCTCGTAATAGTACGACAAGTTAATGCGTTGCCTGATATGCGACGTGCCGCCCGGATTTCGATGTACCGTGGAATAACTCACTTGCGACAAATCATTTCGAGTTTAAATTACATATTTCCCAGACGTACGCCCGTAGTAGCGCGGGTTTATTTCGCATTTACATCGTCCATCGATGAGAACAAAAACCGAATTTCTCGGCCATTTTCCGCGTCGCCGCTGCATCGCTTACGCGCCGCGGTTTCTCGATCGCGTTTCGTTTTATGCAAATTACCATTGCCGTCCGTCACAGATTTTTACGGGTGTCGCGCGAAAAAAGCAACTGTCAGGGGTGTGTATGTGTTTTTAATTCGCAGTCATTCTTCTTTGAAGATAACGAAATGCTGAATGTGCAAGAAGCTGATCATAAAACTAATCCTTCTAATTACGTTTACATGTAACAAGAGGATCACGCATCAAATTTATTATTTTGCCTGAAGTTTAATTTTTTTATTAAAGGGAAAAAAATCGATGGGCTAAGGATAGTCGACGAAGTTTTGTGAGCACCGTCGAATTGGAACTGCTCATTGATATCACTTAAATGAAACCTCTAGGAATTCGAAACGCACCTTCGTTTAATCAGCGGGATTTCTTTTTACCTTGTCGCGAGAATACGACATCGCGCACGAACAGAACGATTCCCAAACAAAAAGTTCCCGAGTGCCGGCTATCGAAAACGGAACCGCGAGAGACGTTGCGTCGTGCGTCACGGTCGTCTTGGAATTTCGCTGCTCGCAGCAGAGAGACTCACTTTCTTCCAACGGTCGCACGCTACTCAATATACCGGTCGACGATAAAGTCTCTTCCGCCGCCCTGTCCCCGCCATTGGTCTTCGTGGGGCAACGCGATTCTCTTCGAAGACTCCCCGGCGATTGTAACAATATCTTTTGCGCGGAGGCACACGAAGGATGCGCGACGAACGAGAGAACCGTAAGTTCAAGAGCCGCGCTCAGGGACGTCGTCGCGCGACACGCTCGCGGTAGGAAAGACATGAGACTCAACCGTCCGTCTGTCCGACAGTAAGCGAAATCTTTTTTATACCGGATAAGAGCAAGGGAGTCGAAGGGGGATACAGATAGGAAGGTACATACAGGATCCGGGGAATGAACTCGATCCGGATGAACGCGGTGATTATTTTTCGAGACAACGCTCGAGCGCTTCTTACATGAAAAATGGTTTTTTTTTTTTTTAGAAAAAAAGAAAAGAAAGAAACATTTGTCAACCGCCAATAATTCGCGAGATCGCGTAAAACATTGTACACAGGGATCGATCATGATTAAAATGTAAGTACTCCTTCGTAAGTCTTCCTTTTTTCATAATATGTATACTGTGACATAATATCAGATTTCTCACGAATTTCTTTGAGATGCATTTGCCTAAATCAGAGGAGTTTACCAATATATAGAGAAAATTTCTGCTTCTTCTTATCCGTCCCCCCCCCTCTCTCTCTCTCTCTCTCTCTCTCTCTCTCTCTTTCACTAATGATGATCTCGCGTCAACGATCACGAGTTTCGTGAACACACTTGACGCCAGTTCCGCGCGTTGAAACGCAAATGAAGTTTACGATCTCGTACTCGAGACGTTAAGGTTTACGTGTTTGCCGATCTGAAACTCGCGCGAATTATAATAGTCAGCTAAGTGCTATCAACCGGGTCTCGAGTTCTCCGACAGAGAGCCACTCGAATCGCGTTTCTCACTCTCCTTTCCGAGCCGAGAAGCAAGTTGGTTGACCGCTTGAGATAAAGGTACGTAATGTGCCCGAGACGATCTGGAATCCGTCTGATGGTCACGTTCACGCTGGTACCGTTTCGACTTTCAGATAATTCTAAAGAATGCCTACACGTGTATGATGTATTTGCGGGGGGAACTCGAATGAGAAAGAAAATCCCACGAAAGTGCTGATCGAGATTGAACTTATCACAATATCCTCAGTTAAAAATATTATAGTTGTGCGAATTTAGTTTTTTTGTTTCACATTATTACTGTAACGCGAGTTATTTTTTTGTGAATCTCCTCCTTCGACATTAAAGATAATTTTATGAAAAAAATATTTAATCCAAAAATTAAATGCAGAAATATTGTTAAAGTATTCATACGGATTATATTGTATTTTATACAATTCTGAT
>Ga0157363_1000485_pt1 | contig 30421 bp, 27 predicted proteins | sample AttsexASBM1_FD_111477 | JGI IMG/M metagenome (GOLD analysis project Ga0157363, IMG submission 111477) | Fungus gardens microbial communities from leaf cutter ant in Ribeirão Preto, State of São Paulo, Brazil - Atta sexdens ASBM1 | ecosystem: Host-associated > Fungi > Mycelium > Unclassified ... | reverse complement strand
GATCGCAATGGAAAAATTGATTTGATTACTGAAGAAGAAAAAATAGACCGAGAACCTGTGATCGTCCAGAAGGAAATCACTGTCAGTCCGATAGAAAGGATAACAGATCGCAATGGAAAAATTAATTTGATTACTGAAGAAGAAAAAATAGACCGAGAACCTGTGATTGTCCAGAAGGAAATCACTGTCAGTCCGATAGAAAGGATAACAGATCGCAATGGAAAAATTGATTTCGTTGAAGAGAAAAACTTAATTGTGGAAGGAATCGCAGAAAAACCTATAAAGGAAGTTCCGATTAAGAAACCTGAGATTATCAAAGACGAAATTGAACAAGCGCCAGAACCAAAAATTGAATTGGAACCGTCGCGGGAATTAGAAGAGCACTGTAATTAAGAATAATTATTGAGATATGACTTACAGAGAAATTTGACTGATGGTAATTTTGAACGATAATTTTAGTCGTGCCAGAGGATCCCGTGGAATATGACGAAGAGGAAGAAGGCAAAATTGACTATGAGCAATATATCGACGAGGAATTGCAGGAGATTCTACCCACCGTAATAGCAAGGGAAATTCCAGAGCAGCCGAGGGCGATGTGTACTGAAACTTGCAGGTATGCGGCCACCAACGAGAAAATCGATCGCAAAAGACCTGTCAGACCACCGAGGGAACGAGAAGCAGTGACCGCAATGCCTGGAGAACGACCGGTTAGAAAAAAAGTATCTGTGAAACGAACTCCCGAGAAGCTGGCAGAACAGATCGTTTCGCGTAAACCTGCAGAAGATGCTTGCGAGGAGACATGTCCTATAATAAAAGAGCAGAAAGGCAAGCAATTTGTTTATCTTCAGGAAAAAAAACTCAGTAAAACTTATTGTTTTTTATTGTATTGATCTTCTTTTCTGGAGATATTTATATATATATTTCCCATTCCCATATATATATCAATTTATGTTTCTACAAATCAAGGCTTGTTTATATTGCAGAACGCATTATGCGTAAATTGAAGATGCGGCAGCGAGTCGTAGATCATTATTATCTGACGAAAGGTTTCAGCTACTTCGAAGACGTATGCACGTGTTCTCTGGCTTGTATGGTGTATACTTTGAGCAGGGATCCGTTTGTGAAGAGTATATTCGCGTCTTTCGCATTGTTTGCAATCGGATTGAAGCTGTGCTCCGAGCTGGATGCGTGGGAGATGCCGAATCGTGTTTCATAAGACCAAAATATCGATAATGGCCAACACGTAATCTTCACCTAAGCCTCTTATAGAACCGCGACAATTTGCATTTAGATTAACGAGACCCCATTAACCGAATGTGTACAATAACTCGTTTATTCAATATACAGCTATATACAATTTAAAATTTTATATACAATCATAGAGATTTATAAATAAATTAAGCATTTAAGATTATTTAGGATTTTGCTATCTTTTGACGAAGCGAGATTCTGATAATCCATAACAACGCGATTAATACGAGTAACGCAACCGCTGATAACAGGATTGCTAAATAATAATTCTGTAAAGCGCGTATTTCATATTTTGGAAGAATCACACGCAGAACAATGTCATCCTGCCACTCGACAGTATTATTTCGATCCAAGACACTTCTGGCACGTCTAATGTGACTGCCGGGACAATCCAAAACACAGTCCACAAATTCTACGCATGCCATGGCCTTCACAGTGAGGAAAATCTCATCGGTCTCTTTCATGCCCTCAAACATGAACGCCTGAAAAATTAGGTAGCTCTCCAACGGTGACATCGCATATTGCTCGCGAGGACAAATCTCATGCACGTCCGGATTTAAGCAACCATTCTTATCGAGAATCAATAGAGTGTTAACGATTTTCTGCTGCTGTCGCTCCTCTACGTAATGCATTGTCACTTGGCCGATTTTTGAGTGTCGCCAGCCTTTGAACAGAAAGAATAAAAAATGAAAATTGAAATAATTAAGATTGCGTAAATAATTAATGTTCACTATATCAATTTAATAGGATTGTGTGATTGATTTTTCTTTATACATATCTCTTGTATCTTACTCTTGTATCTTACTCTTTGCGAGGTGAAATTATCGATTTAGCGAATCGTATGTTACATGAAGTAATGTCGATGTCCCAGGTACGCCATTCGTCTTACTAAAGAAATAAAAATGTACCGTCACCGTTCAGTACTAAAGCGCTTACTGTCGTTGCCATTGATTAATACGCGTAACAAAATCTCTTCGCCTAAGACGACCGTGCCGCCCGATTGTATTTTCGTGTCGAAAATGTTTTTTGAGTTGTAAGTCTTCCTGAATAGTCCAACATCAATATTCAGAGCATTTTCAGCACCGCCGTTTAGCACGCCTGGTATGTTCCTCGCTTTCCTGGGGGATACATAATGTATCTGAATAATTCGTTTTCCGCATCAGACGGATGTTTATTTTTGCCATTTTTTGTCAGAAGACAAATGATGCGTCTTACGCTTCTAAAGTCTTCACGCTGATCTGTCTCGTATGATATGCGATTCTATTCTGGGTCTTACATCGCAACGTCACCCTATGGTCGTCTTTCAGTCGTAGACCGGAGATCACAGGGAATCTCAGATCGAGGCAGTATGATTGGTTGTCATCCGTAGAACAATCAACAACTCCGCAATTCCAGACTTGGTCTTTCTCAAAACTAATGTGATAAGAATCCCTGACTGCTATTGCTCGACAAGCATCACCCGTCACATTATCTATCACCGGTGGAACTGAATTCTTCACTTTGATAGATGCTCTATAATTATGGATTGTGTAATATGTGCATGAAATTATTATACGTATGTATACATATTGATTATCAAATTCAAAATATCCATCTCATTAAAATTAATTTAGTTATATATTAAATTTAATTCTCTCAAAATTAAAATTAAATGTGTGATCGATGGAATTGTTTAGTCTCTTAGTGTAAAAATGTTATTTAAGATTCGAAAAATGTAGCAAAGATTAGCTTATAGATGTGATAAAAAAAAAAGAGTTAAAATCCTCTTGAATTTCATTACCTGAAGAACAATTCGTCTCTCGTGTTCTGACAGGACATCTCCTCAACGCTAACGCGGTTTACGAAGGATGGTGATGTTTTACCAAAAGGAGGAGAAGGAGGAGGAGTCTGCGTTGTGGTCTGTTGAGGGTGTTTGCCTTGTTGGAAAGTAGGTCGACGATGATGCAGAGGTATTCGCAACCCGTTGCTCCCTGGATACCTTGTGTCGTACGGATCCTTGCGCGTGGGGATTCGCAAGGAATCCCGTTCAGGAAGATGATACAACGCGTTGGGATAGTTTCTGGTCTCGTCCGTTACCGCGACCGTTACGTTCCGAGCTCTGTTATCGATCACTTCCGGCAGGGAGAAATCCGGAATCGAAGTTGGAGGTAAATAACTGTTGTCATGAAGTATCGCTACCTTCGAAATGTTGTGTCTGCGATGGAAATTCACAAAGATCGCGTCTCGAGATTCAAATCCGTTCACGAGATTTTCCGAAGATATCATGCTGATGAAGAAGAGCCACTGATATATCTGCAACAATCACCCATTAATTTGATAAATTATCAGTTTGATAAATTAGTTTGATAATTATAGTATAATGAGTTAAGTATAAAAGTAATTTAGCTTAAGTCTCCTTTTGAATGTAATTTAAAGTTTTTATATTTTCGAAAAACTTAAAATTTTTTTAAGATTGAAAATTAGACAATTTGATATTTTCAAGATTCACCTGTGTTGAGCACGTTTTGTATTGCGAATCATAATATAGTTGAGACATACTGAATAGCAGGGTGCGACTGACGATCGGCGAAGCCGTAGGTGGGCTTTTAAAGCGCTTTTAAAGTGCACATCTTCACAAAACCGGATCCCAGTGATCATTGTTCCACTCGGCGAACAAACATCGGTGAATATCGACTACCAGACGATTTAATAGGTACCGTATTTCGTGATTTGGTTGACGATCAGGTACTTAGCATAAAACATCATCCTCGATTTTAACGCGACTGCCATTAATAATGATAACGGCAGGATCTGTCGTCGTCACTCTCATGCTGTTCATTATATCTCGATCAATTTAGGTCAGAAGGTCTTTCTGTGACTCGCATACAGTCGCATATCCATTTGCAGATTTCTAAGTTGACATCTCTGATATTGCGCACTTTATATTCTGTTTAATATGTTTTTCTAAAAGAAATCATTAAGTGTTATATCTTATATTGATAATGAAATATATATGCATACTCTCCCCCCCCCCCCCCTCCATTTAAATCTGTATATATTGGGTTGTTCGGAAAGTTCGTGCCGATGTTGAAGGAAAATTGAAACGCAGAAGATTTAAACTTTAGTATTTATTAAATTATATAGGTTAGTCGGCATGAACTTTCCGGACAACTCAATATCTCTTTAACTCGATAAGATATATATATATATATATATATATATATATGTATCCTATATATATATATGTATCCATAAAATTTAATACAATACTGTATTAAATTTATTACATTAAATTTATTATGTACTTACATAATATACATTTTATGTAAGTATATTATTTAGTATGTTACATTTATTTTATATCCCAAAATCATTGAAAATCTTCTAATCAATTCTTCTATAATTTTTGAATAATTTTCATTGTGAAAATATTTTATATATTATTATTAATTATTTAGAAACATTTGATATATTAATATAAATTTTGCCGCATTAATGTTTAATACTAAAATAATATTTAACACTAAAATTAATATTCGATTACATTATAATATATAGTATAATTTATTACATCGTAACAAATTATCCTCATTATGTGTTGAAATTATTGTACAATCTAATGTTGATTATTGTTTAATAATTAATATAATTGATCGCATAGAGGTAATGATAAGCACGAGAAATTATGAAATTATTAAATCGATTCGCATATTGACGGAAAAAAAAAAAAAAATTGCTCCAGGTGAGGCTCGAACTCACAACCCCGGCATCGCTCACGAGAAACTGCTCTATAAGTACCGTGCGCTAACCAATTGCGCCACTGGAGCTGTTGAAATTGGTCGTCGTAAACGGGACTCTTCAGTGATAGTATCACTAATCCGAAAGCTTCTTGTTCTTATTTGATATATTATCAATTTGCGCATCATAAATGATTTTAACATTTTTACAAAAATCGAGTTGAAATAGAAACAAATTTAAATTTCTCGAATAGTCGCCCAACATATTCATATATTCATGTATCGTATTTATTTGTTTTATTACACGCTCGACTTCATCTATTTAATTCACAAGGAAATTGATGACGTCTATTTGACACTCATGGCTAATTGTATTTTATCGTTACTTTATTTTTCAACTGAATCTGCACTTTCCTTTAAAAATGCAATAGGTACATTTAGGAAGAGAGAAACGTAGGTATAGAATTTGTAAAAAATACTGAACAAACGAAATTAAAGAATATACTTTTGTTTATTAGTCGAATATCCTCGAGCCTACAAAGTTAATAATAGGTGAATGACAAGATTAAAACGAAACAGATTTAGGTCATATTTAGGTTAGAATAGAAAGATAGAGAGAGAGAGAGAGAGAGAGAGAGAGAAGAATGAAAAAAGTGCAGAAGGTGCAATTGAAAGGAAACATCGCTGATGTTCATGTTTTCACATCGTAAATTTATTTAGATTGTGCATATTGCGTGATCGATCGCACATTGCATTTCGCATCTGCAAGGAAATGAGGCCGAAAGATCAACGAATTTCAGGAAAAATATAACAAATAGAGCGAGAAAGGAAAGCCATTAGAACGAAGACTGTGAGAAACAGAAATTGACAACACTAGCTGCGACAGCACACACTCTTCTATTAAATACATTTTGACAGTCGTGTGAGAAAAAGGAGGGTTCACCACCGATCCTGAGACCGCGCCTCACCGTCACGATCATCATCCCAAAGGATGTCATGTATGTAAATCGCGGTGACACGAGGCGGGAGGAACGCGAGGAAATGCCACGTAACAGCCAGTAGCATGCTTGTTTTTTAAAGCCGAAACATTCCTGCTTGTCGCGACATTAATTTCCCGTCGACGGTTTATGTCGGCTTAGAGAACACGCGCGGTTTCATAACTTAACTTTGCTGTATGTATTTTGCAGGCACTCTGTTTTTTTCGCATATTCTACACATTGTAAAGATTACATTGTATTTATTAAGGTTACATTGTATTTGCATCTTGCACAGTAGAGCTTATGACTTATTCTATTTCCCTTGTAGGCATAAAACATGAGCTGGTTTGATGCCACGGGATTTGCCAATTTGGCAAAGTCTGCTTTGAAGGGAGCACAGAAGACCATAGACAAAGCTTTGGATATCAAGGAGGAAGAACCAAAGGTGATTCAATCGCATGCAGTGGAAACTTCAGATTTTTTTACTAGTTGGGGAGTACAGAATGAACAGGAGACCAACAAACGTGATAGCAATCCACAGAAACAACCCAACTCAAGTAGTATTTGGGGTAGCTTTACAGGCTCGTTTTTTGAACCTGCAAAAGTAGATGGGAATGGATGGAAGACTGTCAAGCATTCCAAGTCTTTGCAAAATACTACCAATCAAGATGAACAACACAGCATGGTGTTTTCTACTTCAGCTCCTGAAAAATTGGTGACAAAGGACTCAAAGTCTGCAATAGCAAAGAGTGAGTCTGTACATAAGGAAGATAAAGAAGAGTCTAGTGCTATCAGTGAATCTGTAAATACTAATCATAGCGTATCTAAAGAATCTAATGAAAAAACTATGTCAGAATCTTGTACATTATCAGAACAATCGTCCCTAGACAATGTTGTTTCTATTAGTACCGATAAGACTAAAAGTGCCAGTTTAGACTTGGAACAAGTATACTATGCGCCAATGGCGGACAATACCGACAGTGATTCTACGAGTCCTGATAGAGAAGAAGAAAGCCAATATGACAACGAAGTGACATCAGAAAGCAATGATATCAATCATACGTTGAATCCCACTAATATGTTCCACCAAGTACCTAATGTTTCCTCCGAGAGCGATAAGAAAAGCCTAGAGAGTGTGGAGATACTTGGTTCGCAATCTAACACCGATTGCACCACCACACCGGAATCAGATCCTAATTCTGTTACTAATTCATTAAGTCCTTCTGTCATTGATATCAAGGTAAATTCCGAATCGGTGGAGATACTGCCCGATAGTTTAGTAACATCACCGAGCTCCGTGGAGATCCTCGGAGATTGGAAAAGCGATAGCAGTCCTTATCTATCTCCAATAGATCAAAAAAATCTAGAGTCTTCTGTTCTGGGTGAAGATGAATGCGCTACTCCATGCATAGACTGCGCCGACATGCTACAACCAAGAGATCAATTCGCGGAAGCTTCATCGTCTGACATCTCACCGTATGAATCTCCGATGGAGGAGATCAAAACGTTGAACGTCAGTCCATATCCTAACAGTGTTGATAGTACACCGTCACCCAATACGTTTTCTAGCTTGGACACGAATAAAAGTTTGTCAGACGCGACAAATAATTCAAAAACCTCCCCTGAAAGCGTTGAAGTGATACCGGACATAGAAGAAGCAGACGAAGTGAGCTTGGCCGAAGATTCTTACACTTCTGCTTCTGAAGGTACAATCATGACAGTTTTTGAACCGTTACAACAAATAGATACGACTAAAAATAAGATGGAATTGAGCGATATAAAGATACCTCTAAAGATGCACGATTCATGTCCGGATGATAGGCAAATCTCAACAAAGGCTTGCATAGAAAACAAATTAAACTTAAGTCTTGATTCACTGAAAGAAAAACATAATTTACATCTGACACTTGAGCCAATTACCACACAGCCAATTCGCAAATTGGATCATTTGGAAGGAGTAAATGAGAAATCGGATGTTTCCAGCTTTTCCCAATTAATGAATACCACTATAGAACCACCGGATCCAGATAGTCAAATTGAAAATCTAGAAGAGACAAAAATGATTGAGAGCAATACTGACCAATATTTTATATCTACCGATTCGAGCAGGGAAGGTACCTTAATAGAGAGCAGTTCGGAGGATAACGCAACATTAATCTGTACGAATGATTCCAAAGTCCTAGAGACGCCTTTGACTACTAGTTCTTACGTAAAGACTATGTTAGCTGATGCTATGGTCGAAAAGAGTGAAATGACTGATATGGAGACCCATTGCACGGAAGTACCGCGAGAAAATTCACCTATATCATCAGAAAGGTATTATTTAATTTACATATATTTTATTCAAATTTAATCATTTTTTTTTATCTAAGATCAATTTTTATAGTCGTTCCGATCTTGTAAAAATTGGATCTGATCAAGCCAGTGGACATACAAGTGGAGACGAATTAGAAACTACAACATCGAGTGACATCGAAATAATATCTAGGTACGAATATATGTTTCGTATTTAAAATTCAATATATCAATACTTAATATATTATTTGTCAACAGTCCTAACGGAGATTCAAGTTCGACTCAATCGCGACAGAGTCCGGCGAAATTGCAATTGAGTAAAGGTGGTGATTTGTTAACAAAAACTTTAAAGACTCGAGGTCATTCTCGAGAACTGAGCGAAATTAGCGTAGGCTCGGACGAAACGAATATGGAAATTGAAAAATTATTGAAACGAATACAGGAGATGACCGAGATTTTAGAAGCGAGAGAATCAAAGTTAATCGACGTAAGCAGGATAAATATGGAATTACATGAACAAAATACAAATTTAATGAAGTAAGATTGTCGTAATTATCTCAAAATATCATTCTATCTTCATAACAGATATCATGAACAGATATGTTTCACAGACAGCTCGAGAATTTTGAAAAACATGCGGAGCAAAATCAAAATATCAATCAAATCACAGATGAATATACGCAACGTCTGTCGGCACTGGAGAGGAAATTTCAACAAGCGATAAGGGAACGTGATCAATTGAGAAAAAATTTAGATCAGTTGAAGTTGGAAGCGGCTTCGCGTTTATCATCACAGGAAATGTCTAGCATAAATGCCGAGAAGGATGAAATTATAAAGGAGCTTCGCGAAGAAGGCGAGAAACTCAGCAAACAACAGCTTCAACACAGCAACATTATAAAAAAGCTGCGCGTAAAAGAGAAAGAGACTGATGCAACGATAAAGAGTCAAAAGTATTTTAATTTTTTTTGCTGTTTTAATTATATTAAAAATAAATGATGACAGCAAATGATAATTATATTTATCGCAATTTTTACTTTATTATTTTTCTAGAGAGCAAATAGAGGAACAAAATACAGAATTGGAGAGATTGAAACGATCGTTGTATGCGAAGGAGGAAGTAGAGCGTAGCCAAATAGAAGCCGTTCACACGTTGACAGCGAAAACGAAGAAACAAGAGAAAGAGATACTAATGTTACAAGAAAAATTGGATAATACGATGCATAAGATGGAGGCCTTCAAGAAGAGCTTGGATGCTGCAAAAATGTAAGTATAGAATTATTAATTGATTCTAAAACGAAATGAGTTTTATAATAAAAATTTCTCTATATAATAGAGACTTAGCAGAAACAAAGAAAAAATTGCTAGTTACTGAAGAGGATTTAAAAGAAGCTGTAGATAACGCGGGGGAATCGTGCCAATTGTTTGCACAAGTGGAGGATTTAAAGTTAAAATACCGTCAAGCTGAAGAAGCACACGTCAAGTAAACATGTATTAGTTACACTATTCATCATATAAATAATTTTAATTCTAATATTATTCATTTTTTACTGTATAGAAGGGAAGAATTTTTCAAGCACGAAAACAACGAATTACTTAAACGATTAGAAGCGGCAGAGACTAGAAGTGAAGAGTTTTCTGAATCCGTCTCGGTAGCAACAAAACCTTTATTAAGACAGATAGAACAGCTTCAAGCGAACTTATTACATAAATCTAATAGTTTCATGAAGCAAGAGAAGGTTTTATCGGAAAAAAATATCGAATTGCAATTAAAAAACGAGAATTTAATCGAGATGGATCGTCTTCTGAGAGAAGAGAATGTTAATCTGAAATCCAAAGAATCTCATTTAGAATCGAAGATCAATTTAAAAGAGAAAGAAAGATTGAAATTGCAAGAATTTCACGATAAATTAAAAGAAGAAAATGAGAAATTATTAGAGCAAAATAAAGAGTAAGCGTTTAGAATAGACATATATTTTTGATGAGATGTGATAATATTCAATTTATAACAAAATTCAAATTGCAGACACCAAGATGCGATAAACACTCTCGAGCAGACACATTCCAGTTATATACAGGAACTGAAGAGAGAAATAAACGCACTAGAGAATAAATTAGCAGTTGAAAAGGCAGCGACTGACGCAGAACGAAGAAGAAATAACGCAATATTGGAACAACAGCAAAATACTGACGAAGAATCACGATTTAGTCCTACTCTCAGTATAGGACAAGAATCCGTCAGCAGTGCAAATAGTGCCTGGCCAGGTGTATGTATAAAATCACGATTTACAATTATTATAGAAATTACAATTGACAATTACATAATGCAAAATTTACTTTTTATAGTTTAGCGATTCAGTATTTGATAATAACTCCGGCAGATTTCCTCCAATACCGTATGAAAGCATTATAACGGGTTCGAGTAGTACGTCAATCTTTGAGAACTTGCAAGCGCAATTAAAACAAAGAGATGGTGAGCTTATGTATTGTACATATATATTGATATCGTTAATTTTGTTTTTCCTTATTTAATGTCACTAATCTTGATTTCATTTTTTCATCCCAGGTGAGATACAGCAACTTCAGTGGGAATTGTCCCGACGAAATACAGAGAGGGATGCACTGAACTCAGAATTAGCAACATTAACTTTGAAAGTAGAGGATTTGAGCGCCAACATCGCGGAAGCACAAGCACTCAACGCAAGTCTTAACGAAACCCAAACCAGATACGATGCGTTGCTACAAATGTATGGCGAAAAGGTCGAGGAGAATCAGGAGCTACGACTGGATCTCGAGGACATTAAGGAGATGTACAAAATGCAAATTGATCAACTTTTAAAACGACAGAATTAATTGTGCTGAAAATATAAAATTATATCGGAAACGAAGACTTACACGCAGCCTACAATTCTCTATGAAACTTTAATTATACACACGCACTTCAGCATGTTTTATCATATAATCAATTTGTCTATTGTATTTCTAGTAAGATTCGGCGTATAACAAAGTTTTATAGTGGACGACTTTAATAATACATATAGTCTAATGTAGAAAATGTATTTATATTATTTAATGCAAACGGAAATTTGTGATAAAGGATTTAGATGCCGATTAAGATTTCGAATGAAGTTCTTTCTGTGAAGTTAAATATGATATAAATATATATTGAGGATTTATTGAGGATTAGATGAGAGAGATCTTTAAAAAATGTAAAAGAGGTATCAAAACTTAACATATCTTTTTGTCTTTCTGCATTGTTACAACTATTATTTCTTGTATAATTATATTATTGTTTCATATATACTTTAATTTTACTATTTAATATTAGGGAGGCTCATGTGATATTGGATTGTATTATACAATGTTTAAATATATAATGTATATAATATATTGAGAAAATGTACTTTATCAAATATAATGATATAAACATTAATAATTCCTTTATTGCACTAAATGACGTAAATTATCAAATTCATATTTTTTATGCCTTTGTAAACGTCGGAAATGTAATATGTTGAACATAATTTCGGTAAATGATGCAGAAATCTGTAATACGTTTAATTTTAAATATTACAGCTGATGGATTTACGGTGCGTAGTAATTGTCTGTTTGTCCATGCATGATATCACGCTTGCTTTGGTTATATTTAGAACAGTCCAGTGCGACAAGATGCACCGCCCGTGGAGATCCGCGATTACTCGTGCATTTCAAATGTCATAATTTTTTGGCAAAATCATTCGCGGTTGCTCTCTAAATTCCTCGTTCATTCTTACCAAAGTTCTGATTTTAATTATCTCGGTTAATTTTTATTATTCTGTGAGTATATATCGAAATTATAGATGTGTATGTCTCTTTCTCTCTCTGACATATACATTCCTCGATATTTTTCTTCTCGATATGAATCATTTACCCGATTTTGAAAGACATGTATTGACTTTATAAAATTCTATTATCACAATTAATTGTCGTTTAACGTCATATATTGTTTATAATATAATTTAAGTATGAGAAAAATGTATTATTAAATTATAAATTTCAAATTATGTTTTATATAAATATATTTTATTTTGCGCGCGCAATTGTATATTTTAAGCCCACTTTTGCAAAATGTGATACATTATAAAAGCAAAACTATTTTTTTAAAAGCAAAACTAATTTGTTTGTATATTTAATTCTCGACTAAATTCTTTAATTCTCGATTAAAATATTTTACATTTATAGGTTAAAATTATGAAAGATATACATATGCATTGAAACAATAAAAAAATTTAAGAGACATACTCTTTAATATATAATATGCTTTACTAGAATTGTGCTTTAATAGAAGTATTTAACATGGAAGACTTGGCTTCGATAAAAGGACAAATTGTTAATTCACAGAAGAAAAGAAGGCCAGACGTAATACTGCATACCAGAAATGTAATGATTCCCATTCTAAAACCTGTGCCTTTTAAGCAGAGCTGTAACATGTCCTTTTTAGAAAGCAGGTGTCAGATTCTGAGAGCAAAACACTACAATAACAATACTGCATTGCTGTTTTCAGAGATACCCTTGCATACATTATATGATCCCTTGGAAAACTCGCTCGAGGTCAATCCAAATTTATATATTCTAGAAGATATTTCTCTTTTTCCTTGTCTTATTATATACTTTTGAATGCAATCTCAAAAAATACTAACAATTTTGTTTAATATATTAGTATATATTCATCTGTATCTGAAACTTGAAACTATAGGTACAAAGAATTGGTCACTGGAAATCCAAGAATCAAAGTACAAAATATACTATTTTTGGAAAGACTGATTCTGCAAATATTAAAAAAACCAGTGCTTCGCAAAATTCATATCCCTCTAAAAGATCCTCTCGCAAGAAAAAGTATAATGTATTACAATTTCCTAATACAGTGCTTGCGCAACCTGAATCGACAAACGAAGATTTACACAAGGCAAGTTCAAGATCTATAAAATTATCAAGGAAGTGTGATCTATCGCAGATAGAAAGGCAGACAAAACACAAAGCCATGTTTACACTTTTGCCAAAAATGGAAACATCAATTAGTGATGTCATGGGCAAAACAGTTGTGTCATCACCAAATCAATCATTCTATGACACTACCTCCGCAGTATCGACACAGTCGGTGTCAAGCTTAAAGATCAGAAATAAAAAAACGTTTCCAAACGTTATAAATAGGGAAAAGTCAGTACCTAATTTAGTATCGAATCATTTGCATCCTATTACCAGCGAATATGAAATAAATGTTTTACATTATGAGAATGATATTCTGTCAGGAAATAACTTCCCACAGTTTGCACAATCTCATTTGAAATCCACTAACACAAATTCCAGTTTAGTTAAAATTCAGAATGACAATACTGCTAATGTAGAGAGAAATGCAATGAAAAGTAATAAAAGGGACGAAGATAAGATTGTTAGTAACATGAAACATTCATGGAAAATGAAGGATTGGATGTCACCGTCTCAAAGAAAAAAATATGACAACGCAAGTGAAATAAAAATTATTGGGAGGAATGATAAAAGCCCTTATGACTGTAAAATAAAATATTCTTGGCAAATTATTGGAACAAGCACGCAGACATCATATACCTTATTACAAGATTTATTAAATAATGCCATTATGGAAGATAATAAGTCTTTATATAAAAAGTGCAGCATTAAATATTCCTGGCAAATTATAGGGATTAGTACGCAAGCGTCTTTGCAAGATTGTAACGACTCAGATTATTGGAGCGGAATATTATTGACACCGAGTAAGAATTATAATGAAAACAAAGCTAAAATTGATAATAATGAAATAGATCATGCTGACAAAGATTATGCGAGATATCCAAAAGGAAAATTGAAGAAATATTTGATATTGAACAATCAACAAATCCAAACTTTCGCTGAGAAAGAAATTCAAGTTGATTGCAATGCAAAATATTCTTGGCATAAGATGATTAAACAATATCTGTAATTAATAAAAAAATGCAATTTGCGAAATAATATTTATATGTATTTAAATATTATCGATAATTGTTTATATTAATTCAAATCGTTAATTATTTTTCCAGATATGGAACAGATTTCAGAAGCACTGAAACAAAAGCTGTCAGATAAATTGGAACTAGAGCAAATCGACAATTATCACGGATTATTACACAAATACACGATAAAACCACTAATGCCAAATATTTCTAGTAAAAGTTCTGCGATATCCGATAACGGCAATGAAAAGACGAAGAAGGAAGAACTTCTGATGCGATTAACTTATGCATTAGACAAATTAAATCAATATGAACGAAATATCGAAAGTAAAAAAAGTATAGAAACATCATGTCTTGATGCAAAAGATACTTTAGCACAGAAAGGAGTTGTATTGCCACGGAATGTGGAAGAAAATGTCAAAGGCATTATACAATCTGCACAGGAATATATAGCGAAATTGGATTATCAATTGAAAGATCTTGACAATGCTGATCAGCAGGTAAATAGATGCTCTTAAAATTTATTGACTTTATTTTATTAAAATTGCTACTTATTTTTACGGTGACTGCAATAACATAAAAAAATTGTTTTGTCAGATAGAAAATAGTATGATGAGAACATTAAAAGATATAGACGGGACATTTCAATCTTTATTAGATGATGTATGCCATGAAATTAATAAGAGACGTGAGCTGTTGATATTGGAGACAGAAATTCACAAACATGAGAGTCTAATACCCTTGAGGGCTTGTAGAAGGGAAGTAGAGGCACAGCTGCAAAATGCACAGAATATTATATCGATGAGCGAAGGTATTCTACAGCATCCATATCGATATACCGTAAACGGATTTGGAAAGATAATTTCTGCAAGTAATGATATAGGCAGGTGAGAACTTTGTGATGATAATTTAAGAATTATGTTGAATATTTCTCAGAAATATATGTTTTAATTTCATTTCTAAGGATCCCAGCAGTGCCATATTCCGAGGAGCTTCCAAATATAAACTTTGATCGTCCATTGAACTCGTACAAGGAAGAGATTATAGAGCAGATATCGAAACTTGGCTGCATTTCTCACACAATACCTGTTCAGATAATGAACATTGAAGAGAGACCGGCAGGTTTATTCGTTAAATGGCACGTAACTAATCCGGAGTATTTTGCCGAGGAGCAGATATTTATTGTAGAGAAAGCTAATGGGGAGATTCTCGATTCGGCATCGAACAAATTTGAGACGGTGTATAAAGGATCCGAGGCTTCTTGTTTTATTAGAAATATACCTGTTGATCAATTAATTACACTCAGAGTTAGAATACAAGCAGACAACATCGCAAGGAGTATACATCACGTCACACGGACTTCTATACCGCCATATAGTATGTATAGAGAAAGTAGGCAATCTGTATTAAAAATAAAGCTTTCGTAACTCTTATATAGGTATTTTACTTACATTTAATTTATTTTTGAAACTTTTGACTTTATTTTAATCTGATTTAAATATTTAATATTATAAATCTGATCTAACACAAAGTTTTGAACTAGGAAAAGAATACTTTAAAAACTTTGCATTTTGTGTAAAATTTATTAATGTAAATAATAAAAAAAACTATTTTTAATGATTACAGGCTGGGAACTTGATAACAAGAATTATATGATCACTAACGGTAAAATTGCTGCAAAAGTCACGAATACTATAAGCACACTGTTCTCACAAGGTCCTCAATTTGATGAGAATCACATAATTGAATTCAAGGTAACTATATACAATGCCATTTTATTTACATTTTTTTCGTCGTACGTTACATTTTTTTCTACGTTTCAATTTGTCTATCATAGTTTTTAGAAGTTCCACAAGAAGGAGACGATGACGAAGGTATTGCGTTAGTTTATGATCCGCAAGGTAGTAATGATACCTTAAAAAGAGCAGCGTCGCTAATGATCACACCTCAAGGCAAAATCTTCATGGACGGTGATGAAAAACTGATGCGCCTGCCAAGAATGCGTTTCGGTGCGGTTATTATAATTTCTGCCTTCCGGAAAAATGCTCACGTATTGCGAGTGAATATCGAATCTGAAAATAAATGTGTTACATATGACTGGCATGTACAAACGCCGCTGTATCTTGCCGCCCGGTTTACAGAGTCCAAAAAATGGCATTTGAAGATTGAGTAAAGATGAGAGATATTTATCTTTATTTACGCGTAAATTTGTCTTTATTACAGAATACAAGGTGCACAATATAATTTTGTAGCAATAAAAACAAAGTGCCTTACTGTAGGAAAGTATCTTATTCAACCAGAACATCCTCTGCAGCCACAATGTATGCATTCCACTATTCGACCTTCTTCAAGTTTACCTTTCGGCACTCTGCAAATACAGTTTGTACCGAAATTCGTGTCCCTCGTCTGAATGCAGCGCAGACAGCACAAATTTTCATAGCCAACCTTTTTCCACTTGGCGATTAAATTTTTGTCAGCAATATTTTCATTTAAACAATAATCATACAATTCTGAAATAAGTAAAAGCGTAAAGAAACCAGATACATCTTTTAAATCCTTTTTAAGGATTAATCTTTTAAATCTGTTTTTTTTTTATGATATTTAACTTACCGCGACTAATCGCCTTTCTCCTGTAAAACAAGTCATATATATATCGAGATTTCTGATGATGTATTTTGAATATCGGCCATAAGGATTCCTGTTTTCTCTTGCCTTCATGAGGCTCCGTCTCGGCTGTAAAAGAAGAAAAAAAAATCGCTTAAAACATCCTTCCTGTTAAATTGAAACAACTAATCTAACCTCGCAAAGAGCAAAACACTTACCTTCGCGCATCTTTTGCTCCAATTCCTCCAGAGTCGGTTCGATTAGCTCCCAACCATCTGGAGGCGGTTTCTTGCTTCGTCGTACTTTTGGCATGATTTATTTTCAAATAAATATTATATTTCAAAGAGTTTCTATCAACAAACAGCGGTACACTATTTCATAAAGATGCCTTTTCATGCTGACGCTCAGTGTCGATTTTCGGTGTCAAAATAAGTCACGTGATAGAAATTGACGAATATCAAGCGTCAATTTTGATCACGTGAACTATTTTAACGCTAAATATAAATGTTGAACATGAAAAGGTACCTTAATCGATATGTCATAGACAGGATAATAACTAGAGAACATGCGAGATGTTAACGACCGCTTTTCTATCTCGCTCCCACTCAACTATTTATCGCATACGCATTTTTATAACATTTCTTTTATTCACGTATATGCCAGTGTGTACGTGCATGATTAGCGAGATATTTGAAAGAGTGGATTAGAGTGAATATTAGCACACTACCTTATAAATTTTATCAGTATACTCATCTCTGTATATATATATATATATATATATATATATAATGTAGAACACATTTCGCATGAGATTACAGCCACAATTGTAACTACATATATAGACGATTTTGTATACAGAATGTCCTAAAATGTTATCGAACGATTCAAGTTTTTTACAAAGAAATTATGAAAAAAGAAAATAATCGTCGTTGACGAGATGATTTTAGCGATTTGAATCTGTGAACGAATAGTATATAATTCTTATATATTCCGATTTTAAATTAATAATATAACGAAAAATTAATCTAAGATAATGATTATAGTTTCATAATTAAGACTCGTCGATGCAAATTTGCAAATTTCGGAATTTTTTTCTAAAATCCGCAAATCTATTTCATAATCTTAACAAGCGACTCCATTCTTGCTCAACGCAAAATGCATGACTAATAACGTATCTGGTTATTATCGGACACCTTGTATAATAGTAAGTATTAAAAAAGGACCGGCATCACCCAATATCATCCAATATTATCTGTGACAAGTAATGTGACGAATGGTGACGAAGTCGTAATCTCAAGAGGGTTACATACGCATTTATTTCTTGCCTTCATTGTCATTGACAATGCCACTCGGCTTTAGCCATCATTGAGATTAATATTTTACCTTTGTACAAAAATCGTCACAGAAGAATGGGTCAACGAGTCTCAAGAACGGATTTCGAATGGGTTTATACGGAAGAACCGCATGCCTCGCGGCGTAAAATAATTCTAGGTAGATATGAAACTTGCAAGAAGACCAGGATGTATATTTAATTATTTTTATTTTTATTATAAATATTTGAATGCTGCTCTTGGAATATTAAACACATAATTGTAAAATTGGAAAGATACGCATAATTCGATTAGAGACTACGCCTATTTTGAGGACCATTTGCTCGAATTATACTTTGGATATGAAAACAGCATCGCAAAATATTAATTGAATTTAAAGATGTTTATGATATTTTTAATTTATTGTTGTTTAAATATAAAGTATCATTTTTGAGATATGAAATGTTTAAATATTTGTTTATTCAACAATAAATGATATACTGATATGTGAATAACACAACTAAGTAAATTTATTGTAATTATTTGATATAATTACAAATTTATATTGGAATATATGAGAGGAAAAATTCAATAAGTCTAATTAAAATAATATTATTTTAGAAATGTATTTTATGTTGATTTTCATGTATAGTTTACTAAATTTTTACAGTAAAATTAAATAAAATTAAATATTGTATTTAAATTAATCATATTAAAATATATTACTTTAATCAATAATTAACTTTTTTAATAATAATTTTTGAAATATTTTTTATTTTAGAGAAATATCCACAAATTAAGCAATTGTTTGGATATGATCCAAACTTCAAATGGGTTGTTACTGGAATGGTATTAATGCAGTTCCTATCATTCTTTATTGTTAAAGATTTGAGTTATTCCAAACTCTTGCTATTAGCATATTGCTTTGGAGGTGTAATAAATCACTCTCTTATGCTTGGTACGTATACATTTTATTCATTATATTTACATTTTATTCAATACAGTAAAGTTAGAATTTATCAAGCATTATGCTAATGTTTAATATATTAATATTTGTAGTATATGTATTATGCTAATTTGTGTTATGATTTGTTTTGCAGCAATACATGAAATATCTCATAATCTTGCCTTTGGACATGCCAGACCTATGGCTAATCGAGTATTTGGTTTTTTTGCAAATCTGCCAATAGGAATACCAGTATCTATCAGTTTTAAGAAATATCATCTTGAGCATCATCGTGTGAGTATTATAAGAAATGATAAAAATTGATAATAAATGTTGCATTATCTAGTAATTTAATATGTTTTGATTTAATTTATATTTAAGAGATATACTTTTTGCATTTTTAGTATCAGGGAGATGAAAAATTAGATACAGATTTACCAACATTATTAGAAGCGAAATTATTTTGTACAACTTTTGGAAAATTCTGTTGGATATTGTTGCAACCTTTTTTTTATTCATTTCGACCTCTTGTAACTTATCCAAAAGCACCAACTTCATTGGAATATATAAATTTAGTTATACAATTGATATTTGATGGTTGTGTATGGTATTTTTTCGGTAAGTTTCAAAATTGTAAAATATCAGGATGCAATTTATATTAATAATATAAATTAGTAGAAATTGTGAAATTTAATTACTAAAAAATAAAATCTGGTTTTTAGGTGGTAAAGTACTATTTTATTTGCTTTTTGGCTCTGTTATGGCAATGGGATTACATCCTGTAGCAGGTCACTTTATATCGGAACATTACATGTACAAAAAAGGTTTTGAGACTTACAGTTATTATGGTCCTCTAAATTTCATTACTTTCAATGTTGGATACCACAATGAACACCATGACTTTCCTGCAGTGCCTGGTTCGAGATTACCAGAAGTATATCAAAATATTCATTATAGCTAGATGTAATTGTTATACACAATATAACTATAATGTTTATTATTTCACACAATGTTTTTTACATAGGTAAAACGTATAGCCGCAGAATTTTACGATAATTTACCACAGCACAATTCATGGGTTTCTGTTTTGTATGATTTTGTGATGGATCCTGAAATCGGGCCATATGCAAGAATGAAGAGAAGGCATCGAGGATTAAATTGACAGATTTTTTTTAATTCTCCTTAGTTTTTCTAAAAATATACTACATAAGATTTATACATCACTAATTCTGCATATTGTTATGCAGAATTGCATATTATAGCACAATTTAAAAATTGTATTCAGAAAAATGAAGTGTGAGAGTTACATACTGAGAGACTTGTAAGCTATTGCGTGCATCATTGTAATATAAATTTCTGAAAAATTTAGGGGTAATATATATTATGGGCAAGCAACTTTTCAATGTTTCTACTAAGTTGTTTTCACAAAGGTTTTTAGATCTAATTTTCATGGAAATTTATTTCTTGGAATCTAAGTCACTACTACGCTGTCAGTACCTTTTGATTAATTATTCATTTAATATGCGTCCAAATTTTTCAATTAAATTCATAAAAATTGGATTTTAATCATTTGAAACAATTTAATCAGTATTATCAGTATTATATAGTCAAAAGTGCTATATATATTTTACAGAATAAAATGGATCTGTGATATAAAAATATATATTGTATACTTTTATGTATAATATAACGATTTTAATAGATGGTATTGTTATCAAAAACTTACAATTAGATCATCTTACAGAGAAATGCATAATGTACGTCATATAACACAAAATTGTATATATTACTTCAATGAGAAACTGTAATAATTCATAGATTATTTGTCAAATAATTGTATATTTTCCAATAAATTTAAAAGCATTAAAATGGAACGTATATAAAATTTCTAAAAGTTGTTTTATTTTAATTTATTTTATATCAAAGAGGCTTACATCCAGAAAACAAAAGTCCACATTCAAGTCACAAATCATGAATTAATCGCATTGAGCAGTGAGCCACTCAGCGTCCCAAAAGATCTGGTTGTGGCTGTGAAGAAAATTGTTCGTCACGGGTTATGTGATTGCTTGCGCGCGCGCGCGCGCGCGTATGAGTTTCGCCAGGCGGACGTCTGATTCTGCGTCGCTGGTTGACTATTCAGGCGCCTTTAAAGAGCACATTGAAGCACATGTGTGTGATTTGAGGAAAATATCGATTAAAATATTTAAGATTTATTAAAAGTACTTGCACATAAACTGATTGCACTTTGTATGCAACATATGTTTGCGCTCACCACATTTAAATGAATGATCTAAATAAAATAATCATTGTTAGAAAAGATTTATCAATGATTTGAAGGTTAACATGTAAGCATTGCTCTTTGTGTGTGTGACACGTTACATTATTTTATATTAGACAGCATTTTATTTGACAACAAAATTACGAATCTTATTTTACAATAAATGTTAGAACACATTGTATTATATTACTTAAATGCATATATTATTATTCTTTTGGAAATTATTTCAGAATTTTTTTTAAAAGATGAAGAAAGAATTCGATAATTTCACTGATGAAACTACCATTGGTGTTAGACAGAAATGGTACGAGGAATATCAGAAGGCAGAAGGACCTTGCAAGCACTCCAAGTCTGAAGCTGACGTTCTGTATTTAAGGGATGAGGGAAAGAGGTATCTGGATGCAGAAACCACTGCCTTTCAGTTGAAACAATCCAGATCACATGATTCAGAGACGAAGTGGTTAAAAACTGCATTGCAACGAGGTACCATCTCGGATAAAATAGCAGCCAGTATAGTGCTGGTGCAAGATAATCCCAAATATAATCTTAGTCGTCTGATATCCCTGATATCTCAAGTACGAGGTGCCAAACATAATCAATGTGGCATGATTATTACATCGTTGAAAGAACTCTTCCTAGAGGATTTATTGCATCCTAAATTTAAATTATTAAAATTAGAAGAACAAGACTTGGACAAGCTCAATATAGAGAATGTATCAGATTCCATTATTAAGACAAACACCGCTAGAAATAGATTGTTGGCGCACTGGTATTTCGAGGATCAACTACGAGAACAATATGAACGTTTTGTTCTGAATCTTTCCGCGGTGGCTTCTGATACGGTAGATACAAACCGTGAGAAAGCCATATCTGCGATGAGTGGTCTGTTGATAGATAACTCCGAGCAGGAGCACAAGTTGCTGGAGTTACTTGTGAATAAACTCGGCGATCCAAGTAGTAAAGTTGGATCCAAAGCTGTATTTTGTATAAATAAATTATTGTATGAACATCCGAACATGAAACTCGTAATTTTGCGTGAAGTTGAAAAATTGTTATTTAGAAGAAATGTGAGCCAGCGTACTCAGTATTACGCTATATGTCTGCTATCGCAATATGTTCTGAATAAAAATGATGAGGAAGTAGCTGCTACACTGATAGAAGTGTATCTTGCGTTTTTCAAAGCGTGTTTGAAGAAAGGGGAACCTGATAGTAGAATGATGGCAGCAATTCTAATGGGTGTTAGTAGAGCATATCCTTTTGCCAAAATAGATTCGAAAATAGTAAATGAACACATTGATTCTATTTACAAAGTGGTACACCTTGGATCATTTAATGTCTCTCTCAATGCACTTAACTTGTTGCATCAGGTAAGTACCATGAAATAGCATTTGTTACAATATATAAAATATTTTCAGTTTGTAATTGCATTTTCAGATAACAAGCAAGGATGAGTCTCAGGCGAACCGATTTTATTCAGCTTTTTATAGAAAATTATTCGATCGACAAATAGGAGTAGCGAATAAGCATGGGGTGTTTCTTAACTTATTGTATCGAGTTCTTCAGAGAGATCAAAGTATATTACGCTCATATGCTTTTATTAAAAGAATCTTGCAGATTACATTTTATTTTCCTGCAAATATGGTATGTGCCATGCTCTACATTGTCTCTAAAGTTCTTCAAGGACGCAAAGACTTAAAACACATATTGCTTGAGCCATGTAAGGCTATTAAAGTCGAGAATGATATATATGAAGTAAACGATAGCTTATCAGATACGGAAGACGTTTGTGTAATAGAAAATGAAAACTCTATTATGTTATCGAATGTTATGATTGGTGCGGATAGCGAAAAGAAATCGGATGTGAAGAAGGAAACAGAGGTAAAAGTTGAGATACAAGATATAAAATCATATGATCCTTTTTGTCGGAATCCTTTGTATGCGGGTGCAACCAAAGGACTCAACGCCGAGTTTGAAGCATTGTCTAGGCATTTCCACCCGAGCGTCTCTTTATTCGCGAATCAAATTATTCAAGGTAACAAATTGTATACAAATTTTCTATATAGATTTATACATCGTTCACTATTATTTGACATATTTATGCATTTTTATATTTCAGGGAAACCGATCGAATATACAGGTGATCCTTTGGAAGATCTGACGTTGATTCGGTTTTTGGATCGATACGTTTTTAAGAATCCGAAAAAATTGGAGGCCAAGAAGGTACAGAAAAAGAATGATCCTTTGGCACAACGCGCCGGATATATGCCTAAGGGTATACGATCCCTTCCAGTCGATAGCGCAGCATATCTCGATGAGAGAGAAGAGCGAATACCAGTAGATGAGTTATTTTTATATCGATATTTGAAACAGAAGGATGAGATCAAAAAGCGTGTTAAGAAAGAAAATGACGAAGATGATGAAGACGCAGACGCAGACAGTGTCAACAGCGAAGAGTTCAATGACATGTTGGATCGTATGGGTGACGACCAAGATTTCGATCAAAATTTCGATCAAGATTTCGATCAAGATTTCGACGACTTAGATATTGCTGCGGATATCCAACCTAAGAAGAAGAAAGGTAATAACATGTTTTTTTTGGCTTAAATTTGTATAAAATAAGTTTCATTGAGATAAAAGGAAACTTGCTCAAGCTTCAATGTTTTATGTGTGTGTGTGAGTGTGTATAAGATTTTATAAACAATAAGGTCTTACTAATTTATAACATTTATAACAGGTAAAGCGGATGAAGATTCTGATGATGACGAGGATAATGTTAGTCAATCTGATGATGACGACATCATCGATGATACATCGATGACATCATCTGAAGATCTTGATGAAGATGTCGCGAATGACGACGGTGACTTGCAAGATTTGAGCGATATCGATCTTGCAGATGTAGATGATGAAGATCTAAGCGATATCGAGTTCAACGATTCCGAAGATGAAGAGACTGTAGATGACGAATTAATTTCGAGTTTGAATAAAAAGCTAAATTCGGAAAAGGATCCGAAAAGTAAAAAGAAGAAAAGAATCGATAGCAATATATTCGTATCGGCAGAAAAATTCGCTGAAATGTTGGAGGAACAAAATAAAACAAAGGGAAAGCACGGCGGTAGTAACGTTTTTAGCAGTAGTGACGGCGCTAGCGCAAAGCAAATAGATTGGGAAATGAAACGACATCAACGATTGAAAGGATCATTTGGGAAAAAGCGAAAGTTTGTTCAATTGTCTAATAATAATCGGGCTAAAAAATTCAAACGATGAATATGTAATAAACATATTTCATAAACAACTTTACATTTGATTACAATAAATTTTGATTTCCAATGACTTCTGTTTTATTTGAAGGTCATTCTAAACAATGAAATCTAAAACGAATAATATTTAATTACTAGTATATATATATATATATATATATACATACATATATATATATATATATATGTGTATGTATAAAAAAGCACTTGTCTTCTTTATGAAATTTTTAGGCAAAATGGTGTTATTATATTATACTATAATTTTACTTATATGTTATTATTATGCATAACAATTTATTTTCAATATAAACATATTTAACAAAACATGAGACAACGCAGATCGCAATGCGCAATAAATTTAACAGATTATAAAATTGAGACATACATTTTAAATTCTAAATACAAAATTTCATATGTTTCTAAGTGTAATAATGGGCGAGAGAGGAGAGCTCATTGGAGTACTGAATATCTGCTAATACATGCATAAGTCTGAAAAATGTTGAATTCTACTACTTTAACCGTTTGAATTCAGTTAACCGTCTATTTGACAAAGGATGTGATGGGATGATTATTTGAATCTTATGTTCGCTGAAAATAACTCCAAACGGATGAATCGAAAACGTACGAAATTTTGAAATCTAAGTTTTATAATTTATTAGATTTATTACGCATTATGATCTGCGTTGTACTTTGGTCTCATGTTTTGTTAATTTTGCAAGCCTATTAATATTTCAATATTATTAAATATATTTAATGTTTATACTTTATACTTAATTGAACTCATTAATGAATTCTCTTTTCATAGTCAAAATAATCAACCATTAGAATGTAATATTTTAATTTGAATCAGAAAAAAATATTTTAATGTTCAATAGATAAAATTAAATAACTATATAAAAAAAAATAATGAATTTCATGTAAAAAAAGAAATGAATAATTACAAGAATTCATCTGTCACTATTGCAAATTATTTCTTACAAGCTCTGAGGAATTGCAATCAAATTAGCAGTCTTGTATTAAATAGCTGGAATAGTGAAATCCAGTATTTAGGCTAATTTTTTTATATTATTTGTTAAATTTCTGTTTTACTAATAATTAAAATTATTTTACGTGTTACAGATAATTATCAATTTTAATTTATTTATTTGAACAGTAAATCGCATATATTTTAACTAAAATGGCAGATAATTTATGTAGGTGCAACAGATTATTAACATTTTACATGACTACATGATAAATACAAAAAAAAAAGAATGAAATAATTAGAAAGAACCTATGCTATTAAAAAAAAACTGCTATTTAAAATATATTTTTAATAAATATGTTATGTATTGAAAGATATTATCTACGAAAAAATAATACATTTTAAGATGTGTCGGTGAAACTTATGTAATTGTTTGAAAATTCACGTTTCCACATTTCAAAGACATGTTATTAAGACATGTTATTAAGACATGTTATTAAGTGGTGACAATGTACGTAATTTTCTTTAAAATAATCTTTGAACTTTCTTCAATTCCTTCTACATTATACCATTCTATATTAATATTCAAAAAATCTTTGATATATTTATTTTTTACCTACAAAAGTTAAAAAACTCGTAAATAACCTAGGATAGATGTTACAAGGAAATACTTTGCAATGATAAAAATAAATCATGAAAGAACGCTGGGCGCTACTCCGGGTCAGGTTTCGTCGAGTTTTCGTCATCGTGAGCTGGGCTATGCCATGTGAGTCGTTCTTCATAAAATTTGATCACGATCTGTGGGCACTTTTCGTTAGCAATGCGTGCAGGTACCAGATCTGCATCGTCTGTTCCTTTCCATTTCATTAAGAACATAAGTTCACCACTGGAATCTGTCGCTCCGATAATACGCTCGGGCTCCAGATTTCTATCAAATCCTATAAAGTTAAAAGAATATTCATAATAGACTGAAACATTGGTTTGCTTCAAGTATTTTGATATCATTTAAAAAAAAACCGAGGAAAATGATAAAAAAAAACTAAAAATAAATAAGAACCAAAAATTTTCGATGCTTCCCTTTACCTTCCAGCTTCTTTTCTTCCACTGCTGCTTTTTTCTTGGCTTGAGTGGGCGTCGGTGTGTTATTGCTTTTTCGTTTCTTTTGTTCCTTTTCTTCATGACGTTTCCCAGATGCACTTCCGTCCTTCTTTTTCCGTTGTTCTTCAAACTGAGCGATCAGATCCGGACAATCTAAATTTTCTTCTGGCTCCCATGTGTTTTCGTCGTTGGAATATCCTTTCCATTTTAAATAATATTCCACCTGTAATCCAAACAATTTTTTTAAAATTAAAATGATACTTTATATTGAATGAGATATCATGTAATAATATTTTACATACTTTTCCCTTCACGATTCTTCTGTCTAAGACTTTCTCTACACTAAATTCTTCTTCTGCCTCATCCGTTGTAGAATCCTTCACTTTGCTCATGGTATATACTGCAAATGTAAAAATCAAAGAAGTCTTTATAAATATTTATAAAAATTAAAAAAAAATATCTACATAAGGTCTGTTTTCTATAGCTGAACTAATATAAGCTTTTGCATTACTTGTTCACTGCAAGTAGTGAAAATCTATGGTTGCATTCAGCAGAGAAAGAACTTTATAACTGTTGTAAAAAATTCAATACGATTGGTTCTTGCTGTTGTTTTCTTATGGATCTAAATGTATAAATCAATCTTATTGAAGAAGTTTACAATAATTACAAAGTTGCTTTCTAGCATATAGTAATATGAAATACAGATCTTCAGCACTTGTAATGAAGAAGGAAATACTCTTAGGTTTGATTGCACCAATGTTATTTTGATTTTAAGTGAGGCTTAAAACTCTTTCTGTCTCTATCTCTTTTTGGCTTTAAAACGAGACAGATAGAATTTTAAGTCTCGCTTAAAGTCAAAGTGATGCAATTGGGCCGTAGAAAGATAACTATTGGAAACAAAAGGAATCAGCAGCCTAGAATCACATAAAGATACAAACAATATAAAGCAAATAGATTTTAGAGCGAAGAAGTTAATCGTTTCGTGTAAGAATATGACAGACTCTCATCTGATCGCACGATTCAGTATTGTAAATAAAAGGACCGATGAGAAATTGCACTAGGACGCACTCTATACCGGCGTGGCATAGCGTGGAGTGATATGGCGCAGTATGATGCATGACGCGTCGCATGCTAAATCGACTCTAACATGTAACGTGTTGTAATGCAATGCGAATTAGGATGACAGCGAACGGGGTAGACATGGAATTATATGTGGCGACGAACCGCGGAGTGATTGCGTGAAAATGATTATGTCGCAAGATACGCCGCGGCTTGGTCTAAAATGGCGGCATTAGCGGTGACGCGCCGGTGTTTCTCTTCTTTTCTTTTTAAGAATCGCGACATTACTCGTATAAAGTCGATGACGTATTGCGCGCTCGACAATGCATTCGAGAATGGAACTCACCTGGATCGTTTCAATGTACAAGGATCACGAACTCTGGATCACCTTGACGTAGCCTCCTTACTCTCTAAATCTTTCGTTGCGAGTGACTTCTGACTGAAGTCGTTGCCGCGAAAAAGTCAGTCTGACCAAGCTGTTAGCATGAAAATTTCTCTGTAGGAAAAAATGGCTCTTTCGCAAAGTTCCTAGGATTTGCTTCAAAATTTATTCGCATCGCTTGAAATCTTTCAAAACTTTTGCAAAATTTTTGCAATTTTTGTATTGATGATAAAGAGAAAGAGAGAGAAGGAGAAAGTTCTCAATAGGCACATTGAGTGGACTCAACAGTTGAATGAGCTGTTATTAGTGTATTCTTCTAGATCTAAAATTCTGATTGGATGAGCTAAAAGAATACATCAATAACAAGCTCATTCAACTATTGAATGCGCCCAATGCTTTCCATTAAAGTTCGTGTTCAGGAGGTCGATTGTGTATAATTGTGTAAAATTGCAAAAATAAACAAATTCACTAGAATATTCATAATTTAATTGGTCAATATCTAATAATCATTGCTTACTTTTGTAATTTTCATCTCATTTCAAAATACAATCGAACCCCATCCGAGTGTTCTCCGGGTGTCATGTCATCCTTGTTTAATGTTCAGTAAATAACAAGGATACCTGGATAGCACTTGAATGGGAATTTGAACATAGCCTAGTCGATTCAAGTCACGTGATGAATATTCGAGAACATTCACCTGTTGATTCACTCTATTGGCTACGTTCAGCGGACTCTTCATCAAAAATACTGATTGGATAATCTAAAAGAATACACCAATAACAGCAAACGTTCACTCAACTGTTGAGTTCGCTAACGCAGCCATTGAAATTTTGGAATTTTTTATTGAATCACCGACATTAAGGTGCCTTTCATACACGAGGCTCATTTTCGGCGTCAAAATAAGTCACGTGATAAAAATTGATAAATATGGGCTCTGCACAGTAAAAGGAACAGGGAACAGAGAACAGAGAATAAGAATTTTAATCTATCAGAAGCTGTGTATTCCATAATGATTTCTGATAGGTTGAAATTCTTATAGCATATTCGATTTACTGACTCGACATGACTCCGAGTCAATGGTCTGTTGTGTTTAGCTGCAAAAGAGCTAAATTGTGCAAGAAAATGTAACTTAAAGCGGAGAGCACAGAATCTTGCATAACGCATAACACATAATGCATAAGAAAATGTATCAGTTAAAATCCTTTGTTTCCTTCTTTTCCATGGAATAAAGAATTCTGATCGATTGGATTTCTTATGTCTTATATGTTATGCATTATGCAAGAGTCTGTGCTTTAATTCCTAGTCAAGATAATATTTTTCGCAATAAAATTATTTTTTAAAAATTACTTTCATTATTTTCTTATTTAATATTAAATTGGGCAATTTGCAACATAAACTATATATATATATATATTTTTTTTTCCATCAATCAATGAGAATCAAAACACGTCTCTTGGTGCAAAGTGTTCGTATCTGTATGAGAATCCGAGTTAATTTGAAAGTTTTTTTTTTCTTCTCTTGCTCTAAGCAATTGATTGGCTCAGAGTAGAAAAGAGAGAGTTTTCAAATTTTTCTAGAAATTCTCTATCTTAGTTATAGTGCACTAATCAATACGCTTGAAAAATTTGCAGTCCACGTGACTACATAAAAAATAAGAAAATTCTGATTGACCAATCAAAAAACGCTTCGGAACATTTGTAGTGGCAAGTGAATCGTATTGAAATCATCACGTGCTAACTGTCGCGTTTTGTTTGATGAGCTTGGTGAGTCTGGCGTGGTGTGGCGTGGTACTGGCAAGGTCTTTCGGAGTTTTGGGTGCATCAAAGGTGTCGTTAAAATAGCACTTGCCAAGCTAACGGTATGTATTAAATAATAATACGCATTAGGCTAACTCCGAGATTAAATGATTTTCGTTATGTTTTACAGCGAAACAATACAGCGAGATGGCTGCCCGCTCGGTTTTAAGGTACCTAAAACCCAAGCCCGTGATATTTCAGAGTCATCGATGCGCATCTCTGTCAGGCTTTGATATTCAGCACAAAACTCCCACGATCAAGAAAGTGATGCCCATACCAAAGGCCCATTACGGTGGCAGGCACACAGTTACCATGCTACCTGGAGCTGGCATTGGACCGGAGTTGATGGGTTATGTAAAGGAAGTGCGTAGATCATCGTTCTTGAATTTATGATTCCAAGGTTTGATTTTACTAATATAAGATTAACTTTGATCTCGTTTAATTTATTTTTTATCCTTTTCTAATTCTAAAGTTAGAGGAGCGCAATCTTGCATAATGCATAAT
>Ga0157363_1000484_pt1 | contig 30460 bp, 35 predicted proteins | sample AttsexASBM1_FD_111477 | JGI IMG/M metagenome (GOLD analysis project Ga0157363, IMG submission 111477) | Fungus gardens microbial communities from leaf cutter ant in Ribeirão Preto, State of São Paulo, Brazil - Atta sexdens ASBM1 | ecosystem: Host-associated > Fungi > Mycelium > Unclassified ... | reverse complement strand
ATATATATATATATATATATATATATATATATATATATATATATATATATAAAAGAAAATGATATATAAAAGTGATACTGTAAATATTATATTATTATAGTTTCCGATGAGAAGCATGAACCATGCAAGCCTTCTCCTTGTGGCCCTAACAGTCAATGTACCAATAATAATGGTCAAGCTGTCTGTTCCTGCTTGCCTCAGTTTATTGGAACTCCGCCAAATTGTAGACCGGAATGTTTAGTAAATTCAGAATGTGGTTCGAATCGAGCGTGTGTTAATCAAAAATGTGTAGATCCATGCATCGGCACTTGTGGTCGCGATGCTCAATGCAAAGTCGTACATCACAGTCCTATTTGTGTCTGCGCAAATGGCTATACAGGCGATCCTTTCATCTATTGCTTCGCGGTGGCAAGTATGTTCTGTAGAACACGATAGCTTTTTTTATAAAATTTTAAAATTTATTAAAATTAAGTTGACCTTATTAACTTTTGATTAATGCTATCTATTTTTATATGCACTAAGAATGTTAATATTACTTATACTTTTCCATAGTTTCGAAACCAGAAGACCAATATCTAAAGGACCCATGCTTACCCTCACCTTGTGGCCCCAATGCCTTATGCAGAGCCATTGGTGATGCACCAGCGTGCAGTTGCATGCAAAATTACATGGGTGTTCCACCTAATTGCCGACCCGAATGTTCAATAAATTCGGATTGTCCCGCTAATAGAGCTTGTATCAGAGAAAAATGTAGAGATCCTTGTCCAGGATCATGTGGCCTCTTAGCGCGTTGTTCTGTTATTAATCATACACCATCATGCATATGTCCTGAAGGCTATACTGGCGATCCCTTCATCAGTTGCAACGTTTTACCTCAGATACCTCGTAAGAACTTGAGTTTCCATCATGTTATTATTCTAGCAAGCATATTACTACTCTAAATCACTGCAATTTGATCTGTGCACATTTCAGTACTTCCCCCAGACCGATGCAATCCATCACCGTGCGGTCAGAACGCACAATGTAACAACGGAGTTTGCACATGCATACCCGAATATTTAGGAGATCCTTATGTCGGTTGTCGGCCAGAATGTGTGATTAATACCGATTGTCCTCGTGATAAAGCATGCATGTTCCACAAATGTCGCGATCCATGCATTGGGACATGCGGCGTTAACGCGGAATGTATTGTTGTTAATCATTTGCCCATGTGTAGTTGCCCAAGAAATATGACTGGTAGCGCATTCGTATCCTGTACACCGCTTCAAGGTTTGTACGATTCTCAAGCGCGATGAAAATATTCATTTCGAAAATATTTCCTGATGTAAGAGTGAAATAATTATTATTAAATAGATTCAACTCTCATGAAACAACCGTGCAATCCGTCCCCATGTGGTCCAAACAGCCATTGTCGTGTGTCAAATAATCAAGCCATTTGCGCGTGCATTGCCGGCTTTAGAGGCGCTCCACCGTCCTGTAGACCAGAATGTCTTATAAGTGCCGACTGTGCTCGCAACAGAGCTTGCAGCAATCAAAAATGCATTGATCCATGCCTCGGTGCATGTGGATTAACTGCACAATGTACTGTCGTGAATCACAATCCTATATGCAGTTGCCCGCCTTTGTACACAGGAGATCCATTTGTTCAATGCATTCCTCAATGTAAGAATTTCATGAAACTAGAGACTTATATTGTCATATATAATTAATATTATGTCAAGGCATTTATAACACTTTAAATTGCAGCGGAAGAACCACAACCACCCATAGATCCCTGTCAACCTTCACCTTGCGGTCCGAATGCAATATGTCGAGTCCTCAATGACGCTCCATCATGCTCTTGCTTGCCCCAATTTATCGGCATTCCGCCTAGATGTAGACCGGAGTGTGTTAGTAACAGTGAATGTCCTAGTCAACAAGCTTGCATTAACCAAAAATGTCGTGATCCTTGTCCGGGATCGTGTGGTAGAAATGCTGAATGTAGAACTGTCAGTCACACCCCGATGTGTATTTGCGCCGGTGACTTTACCGGTGATCCATTTATCCAGTGCAATCCCCGACCAAGTAAGTTTTGAAGAAAAGCAACTATCATAGAAAATACGCATTATGTGATTTTTATTATAAATTACATTTGACATATTATTTTGATAATTGTTAAACAATATATGGCCCTCTATTTTAGTCGATACACCGCTAGTTCCATTAAATCCGTGCCAGCCGTCACCGTGTGGCGCAAATGCTATGTGCCGTGAAATTTCTGGTTCGGCTTCCTGTACTTGTTTGCCCGATTTCTACGGAAATCCGTACGAAGGTTGTAGACCCGAGTGTGTAATCAATTCTGATTGTACATCCAATCGAGCTTGCATAAGAAACAGGTGTCAGAACCCTTGCCCAGGAACATGCGGTGTTAATGCAATTTGCGAAATCATCAACCATATACCGATGTGCAGCTGCCAATCGAGATATACCGGAGACCCATTCAGATACTGCGAACGCATGCAGGAAACTCGTAAGTGGATTCAAACATCTATCCGTTATTATCAGTCATTTACAGAAACACGTTGTTTTATTTTTTTGATCGATCTTGCACAGCTCCTATAGGCGATCCTTGTCAATTGTCACCGTGTGGTCCGAATAGTCGATGTCTCAACGTAAACGGAAAAGCCAGTTGTTCGTGCCTGCCCACTTATCAAGGAATTCCCCCAGATTGCAGACCTGAATGTATTGTTAGCACAGAATGCCCTATAAATCGCGCATGTATTAATCAGAAATGCGTCGATCCATGCCCAGGTGTATGCGGTATTAACGCTAAGTGTGATGCCCTGTCCCACAGTCCATTCTGCAGTTGCGGACCCAGTCAAATTGGAGATCCCTTCGTCAAGTGTTTCGACATGCCCTGTAAGTCCCGGTTTAAAAGTTTACTGTGAGAACATCGCGAACTGAAAGATAATCCTGTATATGCGCGGAGATTATTATATAAAATTTTATTCCAGTGATGCCTGTACCAACACTACAAGTAAACCCTTGCGTCCCATCGCCTTGTGGGCCATTCTCCACGTGTCAGGACAAGGGAGGCTATCCATTTTGCACGTGTATGCCTAATTACATTGGATCGCCACCTTACTGCCGTACCGAATGTTCAATTAATTCTGATTGCACCAGTAATAAAGCTTGCATTAGAGAAAAATGCAGAGATCCCTGTCCTGGATCCTGTGGTTTTAATGCCTTGTGCACTGTAATCAAGCATACCCCGACTTGCACATGTCTCAATGGATACACAGGCGACCCCTTCAGTAACTGTTACCTGGCGCCCATGCGTAAGAATTTTTGTTGCCCACTTATAAATTCTTTTTTTTTTTTTAATATAAACTAATAATATAAAATAATCATTCTTTACACTTGCGTCTTTCGATTCCGACAGAAATTCCTACAGTAACATCAGACCCATGTAATCCGTCGCCATGCGGATTGAATGCCGATTGTCGTAATGGAATTTGCAATTGTATACCTGAATATCATGGTGATCCATATCGAGAATGTCGGCCGGAGTGCGTGCAGAATTCTGATTGTCCATTCAATAGAGCTTGCGCGAATAATAAGTGCGTGGATCCCTGCGTCGGAATTTGCGGCCAGAATGCGGAATGCGCGGTTATCAATCATGTATCCACTTGTAGCTGTGTCAAGGATTATGAAGGCGATCCATTCACTCTCTGTAAACGTGTGCAATGTGAGTCTTCCTATTTTTGTTTATTCTCTGAGGAATTCTGTCATTGAAAAGTCAATTAATTTTACTACCTTACATCTCGATAGCACGCATCAAACCCTGCGAGCCCTCCCCTTGCGGACCTAACAGCATTTGTCGTGAATTCGGAGATCAAGCCTCATGTTCTTGCCTATCTGGTTACTTCGGTATCCCGCCAAGCTGTAGACCCGAATGTCTCGTTAGCACCGATTGCGAGCAGAGCAAGGCTTGCGTGAACATGAGATGTCGCAACCCTTGTGAAAACGCTTGTGGCCAGAACGCGCTATGTGTTGTGCGAAATCATAATCCAATTTGCAGATGCCCCGTTCAACATTCCGGTGACCCGTTTATCAACTGTTTCCCCATAAGTAAGTAACTACCCTGCAAATAATGCAAACATCTAAGAGACATTGTATAGGCGTCTAAAATTTGACATGAGAAGGATGAATGTGTTTTTTGGATGTCTTCTTGACTCTTCGATTGTGTTTGCATTGTTGTATTTGAGATGTCTTTTCTTTAACTTTGAAACAAATAATGAATTTCTTTTTTTTATCACCAGCAACACCGGACGTAGAACCCACCAGGGATCCGTGTTACCCCTCACCATGTGGATTGAATTCGCAGTGCGCGGTATCCGCCGATAATATACCCTCCTGCTCCTGTTCGCCCACCTTTATAGGATCTCCACCCAATTGTAGACCCGAATGCCATGTAAACAGCGAATGTCCCACCAATCAAGCATGCATTAAGCAGAAGTGTACCGATCCGTGTGTTGGATTATGCGGATTCAATGCACTGTGCCAAGTTACTTTGCACCAAGCCCGATGCACTTGTCCCGAATCATACACTGGAGACCCATTCACAGTTTGCTCTGAGATAATATGTAAGAAAATCCCCGCTACCTTTACCCGTAATAACTGACCTGATGAACATATTACTTCGGCATCTTGTCAATCAACATTTTAATCTCTAAAACTTGATTTCTTGAACTCTAGATCTTGTAAATATCCTTAGTGTACATAATTGATGTATTTAAAAGAACTGCACGTGTCAATTTTTTTGTCACATATTGATCTTGCATCATTTTTTAAATGCTATATTCGACTATCATATACCGATACGTGACAAAATATCTTTGAATATATGTATTATATATATGTTACACTTTTATATGTATAAAAAACATTTACATTGCATGTAACAGATATATATGTATTTATTTTTGTTCTCATATGCAAATAATACTATATCTTTAAAAACATTAATTTATACATAATATATACTGCATGTATAATTTTTAAACCGTAAAACTATGACTATGAAATTAATTATGTGTTTTTTGTTATTTTAGCCATTCCAACACCACCAGTACCATCTAAACCGTGCAGTCCATCACCGTGTGGAATAAATGCGTACTGCCACGAGAGATTTGACACAGCCATTTGCGAGTGCGTACCGAACTATAGAGGGAATCCGTATCAAGGCTGTCAACCCGAGTGCCTCGTAAATACTGATTGTTCAAAATCGCAAGCATGTATAAAAACGAAATGTCAAGATCCTTGTCCTGGTACTTGCGGTGTTGGTGCAATCTGTACCGTATCCAATCACGTCCCTATTTGTTCTTGCCCACTGCCAACAATCGGAGATGCTTTCACGCTCTGTCAAGTCCCTGTGGAAGGTAAGAGTTTGCTTATATCTTCTCTCTTTCTAATTACACTGTCCAACATTTTTCAATAAAAGTGTGAATAATTATTTCCGATGTACTTTGCCTATTGAATTCGTTAGTCAAATTTGGTTATCACATCACAATTTTGAGAAAAATAACATGAAAGAGATAAAACAATGATTAAAAAAATTTTGATGTTGCAACACTCATCATAACGAAATAAAATAAAATGCATTTTAAAATTTAACGTTGATTTTCGCGCTAATGAAATTAGAAAAAAATTTGCTGCTATGTCAAAAATCTTTAAAATAATCGTTTTTCTCTTTAACATCCTTTTTCTCAAAATTGTGACATGATAATCAAATTTCGCTAACAGATTCGTATTCTGCAAACAAAAATACATTGGAAATGATTATATATTCGCACGTGTGTTGCAAAAAAAGAGATCAAATTTTGTCGAACAGCAGTGTTATGTATAATTTAATCATTTATCTTTTTAATTGAATAAAGAGCTCTTAAATAAAAAGATTAAAACGCTGTATCTTCTTTTCTTTTTTTTTATGATGAACGTTATTAATTCCTATTATTATTTTTGTTTAGATACTAAGGAAATGGATCCGTGTTATCCATCACCGTGCGGTCCAAATACTATGTGCGAGAAAATTGGTAATACAGCAATTTGCAAATGTTTACCTGGACTGCAAGGCGTTCCAACGAGTATAACTGGTTGTCATCCGGAGTGCGTCCTCAGCTCGGATTGTCCGGGTGATAAAGCTTGCATACAGAGTAAATGCAAAGATCCCTGTTCTCAGAATGTGTGCGGTAGCAAGGCAGTGTGCAAGACGATCAATCATAGTCCACTTTGCAGTTGTCCATCTCCGTTGATCGGCAATCCTTTTGAGGAATGTTATACAAAGATCGGTAAATATTGAAAAATTTTGAATTTTGTATGAAATATATTAATTCTCAGATTGTTTCGCTGTTATTATAAAATAAATTATTATAAAATACACATTTTTGTTTTAGAAACCAATCCTTGCAGTCCATCGCCTTGTAATTACAACGGCGAGTGCAGAGTGAGAAATGGTGTCGCTGTTTGTATTTATCCTGAATGCGTTATCAATTCAGACTGTCCGCGTGATAAAGCCTGCTTTTCGCAGAAATGCAAAGATCCCTGCATTGGTGCGTGTGGCATCAATTCTATCTGTCAAACCGTTAATCACAAACCAATCTGTTCCTGTCCAATTGGATTCATGGGTAATGCGCGAGTGCAGTGCACAATTCCAGCCCTTGAAGGTAATATTTACATCTGAAGAATGTATCAATACAATGTTAGATATATTTTTGAAAATAGATTTGTTAAATTATTATTAATTAAAAAAATTAATTCTATTTTCTTAAATATGCATATATTACATTATTTAGTAAATATTCAAATTATATTTAGATAATGATCTAACGAAATACTGATATTAATAAATATATAAAAAAATTATTCTATATAGCATAGATAAAGCATTAATATATCGAAAATAATTAATTTTAGAGTTAAATTTATGAAGAAATATATTTTTTATTGTTGTGTGCATGATAATAAAATTTAAATTTTAATTATATCTTTGCAGAACCAATTCCAGAATGCACACAAAATTCCGAGTGCTCAAATGACAAGACCTGCTTCAATCAAAAATGCGTCGATCCGTGTACTCTTGATTCTTGTGGTCTTAATAGTCGCTGCCATGTTCAAATGCACAGAGCTATATGTATCTGCAATGATGGTTATACTGGATATCCTCAACAATATTGCCATCAACGTGCGTTGAACAAATATACATGTATTTAACTTTATATCTTTTAGTTATATAACATATATCAACTATATTAATATTTTTTTTACAGTCGGTTGTCGTAGCGATAGCGAATGCTCATTAATTCAATCTTGCATTAATAACGAATGTGTTGATACTTGCCTGGTTACACAGTGCGGCATTAATGCAATGTGTACTGCTGATGGATATCATAAAACTCGATGCTATTGTCCTGATGGATATACGGGTAATCCTTACGAAATATGCGAAAGACCTGAGTGCACTAGCGACAATGATTGCGCTCCATCTTTGGTCTGCCGCAACTTAAGATGTGTCAATCCTTGCAACTGTCCACCACCAGCATTGTGCAATGTTGTTAATCATCGGCCAATATGTAAATGTCCACCTGGTTACGTGGGTAATCCTTACACTTCGTGTCTCATGGGTAAGAATCTATTTTAATATTAGGTTTATAAATATATTTGTAAAGTATATGAGAAGTATATTAAATAAAGATAATCGCCATCACATATATGCAATTATGTATTCAATAGAATGAGAAATATGATTGTATATAAAGCCTTATATTATTAAATTATTATATCATTATTATATCATTAAATTATTGTTAGTAAAGTTGAAAAAATATATTTAACAAGTGATAATTTAGATGCCGTAAAAAATTTGCAAAGTAACAATTAGTTATGATTTGATAATATGCTTATGTAATATCTATTGTTATTTCAGATCTGTTAGAACCAGAGACCGAATGTCAAGTCGATGCCGACTGTCCTAGCAAATTGGCATGTTTCAATGGCATTTGCAAAGATCCATGTACAGAAACGAAACCATGCATTGTTAGTGCTAAATGTAGCGTTGTAGATACTTTACCGATGAGAACAATGATTTGCGAATGTCTGCCAAATTTTGCTGGCGATGCCACCGTTGCTTGCGTGCCAGGTAGACTTTTATCCAAACAAATATACATATACATTAATATACATTAATATAGAAAAAGATATCTAAATAAAATAAAATGAATTATTTTTTTAAAAATAATCGGAATTTTCAAATAAAATTAATTCAATTAACTGTATACGGTAAAACATTGATAATTGAATTACAAATATTTTGTGTATTTGCAGTGGACAAACAAATTGCTGCGGTATGCGAGAGTGATTCACAATGTACACCGGACATGGCCTGTCTAAATCGTCGATGCATCAATCCATGCACCGTTAATCCATGCTCACCAAATGCGGAATGTCATATTGAAAATCATCGCCGTACGTGTCAGTGTCCCCACGGATACGTCGGTGATCCATTCATAAATTGCTATGAAGGTACTGTATACTTTTTTTCATTTCTTAATATAAGCGATTATACGTTTTTTATATCTCTGCCTTTTACATTTACAGAAAATATAGTTCTTGCGGAATGCAGAATAAACACTGAGTGTCCATCTGACAAAGCGTGTATAAATCAATTGTGCCAAGATCCATGCTCCAGCAATCGTTGTGGTCTAAATGCGGAATGCATCACGATTAATCATCATCCTTCTTGTCACTGCCAACATGGTTTAGCCGGTGATCCACAAGCTCAATGTTTCAAACGTAAGTTTCTTATAAATTCTAAAAATTGTCACATTGCCAGCATAAAATATATTTATAAACTTTAAAATAATTGAAATAATCATTTTCTTTGATTTTTTAAAAGAACAACAATAAGTCTAGTGCATCTTAATGACAAGATCTCAAACATGTTGAAAATTAATTTAAAAAATTTTTATTTGGATACATAGCACTTATTTGTCTCTATTACACATATTTGTCTCTTTTCTTTCAGCGGAATGTAAAACAGACAATGACTGTCCTTATGATAAAACCTGCCGCAACAATAATTGCATCTCTCCATGTCTCATTGGCGATGTTGTGTGCGGTCGAAGTGCAGAATGCAAAACGGTATCTCATAGAGCCCAATGTATCTGTCCGCAAGGTACTCAAGGTGACCCACGTGTGGCATGTATTTCTGCGATCTGCCATTACAATGAAGATTGCGCTGATCACGAAGCCTGTGACAGACTGAATAGAGTTTGCAGACCGGTTTGCGACGACGATGCGTGTGGCGAAACCGCAATTTGTGTCGCGCGCGATCATCAGCCGAAGTGCACATGTCCTCTAGGTACTACCGGAAATCCCTATGTAACATGCATTGGTATGTTGAGTTTTAAAACTTTATTGTTACTTTATTGTTAACTTTATCGAAGAAAAATTTATTAAAAATTGGTCTATAACAGAGATAGTTTTAAGGGGTTCTGATATATTTGTGATTCCTAGGTGAACCTTCTATTGAGCCGGAATGCACGCAGGATAATGAATGCACATTGAATCTCGCTTGTATTAATACTAAATGTCAAGATCCATGTATATCCGCTGGTATGTGCACCAGTGAACAGGAGTGCAAAGTCTTGAACACGGAACCACTTCGTACGATGATCTGCTTGTGTCCATCGAACACGATCACTGATGTTAATGGCCAGTGCAAACAGATTGGTACATATCAATCTTATACGAAATGTATAATATTTTGTATTATTATTCCATAACTTGTTTAATTGTCTATGGATGCATTGCAGTGTTGGGCGACGTACAATGTCATTTAGATCAAGATTGCGCCAACTATGAGACGTGTTTGAATGGAAAATGCGTCGATGCCTGTTTGACAACTCAGTGCGGTTTTAATGCGCAATGTAAATCCACGTCTCACACGGGTATCTGTTTCTGTTCTCAGGACTTTACCGGCAACGCGTACATAGAATGCATAAGAGGTATATAAATGCAGAAATTTTAACTTTATTGTTATCTTTTATTTTCTAGAATATATATATATATATATATAATATGCATTAATATAATTTCTGTTGCAGTTCCAGTTGTTCCATTGCCAGGACCTCGACCAGAATGTTATACAAACAGTGAATGTGCGCGCGACAAGCAATGCATAAATTCACTTTGCGTAAATCCGTGTGTTGCTGGTGATCCATGCGGCAAGAGCTCTCTGTGCCATGTTGACAATCATAATCCGATTTGCAAATGCCCGATTGGCTATATCGGCGATCCTAAAACCAAGTGTATACCACGTAAGCATTATTAGGAATAAAGAATATATTTTGGAAAAATTGTAACAATTTTATCCCATATTACGATATTTTTGTAGCGGAGATCACGCCTGAATGCGTATCAAACAGCGAGTGTGCAGGAAATTATGCGTGTGTCAACGGCATGTGCATTAATCCTTGCAACTGTGGACCCAATGCCAAATGTAACGTCATAAATCATTATCCTTCTTGTGTATGTCCTCCAGGCTATTCTGGAAATCCTCAATTAGGATGTTTTAAACGTAAGTAGCATTTATTCTATTCTTTTTATACAGTGAATTTTATATAGCGAATGAAATTTATAACTTAATTATAATAGTTTTAAATCGGACTGATGAGAAGAAATTTAATTAAGTAAGAGAAATCTTATTATCGGTCAAAGCGGAGCTTAGCGCTTAAATATTTCGGTTATACGAATTTATATACATTTAAATAATTTAACAAACCGCGCGCCAAAATCTTTTTCGATTTTGAAACGCACATATGAACAGAACTAGAGTAATAATATTATATTAATGACACGTAATTTAATAATATAATTAATGCTAATAAGCATTTTGTAAGAACATTAATAATTTAATGTTAATAAAAATCTTAAAAACTGCAAATAATTTATTATTATAGCAATAAATTATTTGCAGTTTTTTAAGATTACTATATGTTAATATGTTTATAATATGTTTATAGTATATGAATTATTTTAATTGCGATTACATCTTATTATTAATGGCGCGACTTAATCGTCTTACGTGAATAGGACACTATTCACAAGAATTACAAAAAAAATCTCATAATTTTTAATGTATTTCTAATCGTGATTATCTATTTCAGTTGATTGTGAATCTGACAGCGAATGTGACTACGCAGCTACCTGCTATAATGGCCAATGCGTGAATCCTTGCATCTTGGACAATAAATGCGCTATCAACGCGGAATGCTACGGCAAGAATCATCGATCGGCTTGTCGTTGCGGTCCGGGTTATTATGGCAATCCGCAGATTCATTGTGAAAGAGTTGAGTGTAATACCGATCACGATTGTCCCCACAATTTGGCTTGCAACGACGGTCGCTGTATAAACCCATGCGCCGAGAATTCACTTTGCGCGCAGAATGCGGTTTGTTACGTTCAAGATCACATTGCATCCTGCCGTTGCCCCGAAAACATTCCGCTGGGAAATCCATTCTCTTATTGCGAACGGCATACCGCAGTGGAAATAGAGGAGCCTGAATGCAAAGTCGACATCGATTGTTTAGACAAGTTGGTGTGCATTCGGGAGAAATGCATCGATCCTTGCCCGGTCATCAAACCATGTCTCGAAAATGCTCGTTGTGATGTTCTCAATACGGTACCCGTAAGGACCATGATTTGCACCTGTCCTGAGGGTTGGATCACCGATGTCGACGGTGTTTGCAGGCCAAGTAAGTAAAGCTAAATATTATTTGAATCGATCAATTAAAAAACAATATATTGGTTATCCATAAATTATTTTATGGATAACCCATTTAAAAATAATTGGTTATCCATAAATTTTTTTAATGTTATAGTACAATTGACGGTCATTGGAACGTGTACGACGAACGACGATTGCAGTGATCGTGAGACGTGTATTAACAGGCAATGTCGCAACCCCTGCAACTGCGGTACTAATGCGGCTTGCTACGTAAAGAATCATAAACCAATCTGCTCGTGTGAGCAGGGCTATCAAGGCAATCCCGAGATCGCTTGTTATTCCGTCGAGTGCCAACACGACAGTCAGTGCACGCTCGATAAGACCTGCAAGAATAATAACTGTGTGAACCCATGCCTGGTCACAGATCTATGCGGTACCAATGCCGAGTGTTTCCCGAACAATCACGTAGCCGACTGCCGTTGCCGTAAGGGCTATCATGGTAATCCCTTGGATCGCTGCCGCGTAATCGGCTGCTACAGTAACGGCGATTGTCCAGGCGATCACTCGTGCATCAACATGCAATGTATCGATCCTTGCATCCATGACAATCCCTGCTCACCTCGCGCGGAATGTAGAGTCCTAAATCACTTGCCGATATGCCGTTGCCCATCGAGCTTCACCGGAAATCCGTACATCAATTGCCAACCAGAAGTCAGACCTGAGTGTAGAGAGGACAGTGACTGTCCGGATTCACTCGCTTGTTTGAGCAACAAATGCCAGATTCCATGCCCGATCATACAACCATGCACTGAGCCGTCTGAGTGTCGGGTTCTACCGACGCATCCGATACGCACCATGGTATGCGTATGCCCTAGCGGATACGTTAGCAGCGGCAGTGGTACTTGTCGAGCTACCAAACCGATTCTCAAAATCGAATGTACCAAGGATGATGATTGTTCTTCGGAACGCTCCTGCGTGAACGCGATCTGTAAGGATCCCTGCGCGTGCGGGCCTAACGCGGTTTGCAATGTCATCAATCATAAGCCGATATGCTCGTGCACGCTAGGATATGACGGAAATCCGGATATTCTTTGTACAAGAGGTACTTTTTTGTTTAGACAAAGCCATTATAATTTTTCCTCGCTTAAGAGGAACACGTTAAAGAGTTATATTTTCTAATGATATATATTTTTATGTTGTATTTTGATATTTAGTTGCAGGATGCAAAACGGACAATGATTGCAGCGGTTCACACGTGTGTGTCCAACGCAATTGTGTACCAGCGTGCTCGCCTTCCTTGGCCTCTTGCGGCAAGAACGCCGTATGTCACGGCATCCATCATAAGGCTATTTGCGAGTGTCCACCAGGTTTTGGTGGCAATCCGCGGGTCTCCTGCGTCCTGTTAGGATGCAGGACTAATTCCGATTGTCCTACCAATAAGGCTTGTATTAACAATCGCTGTGAAAATCCCTGTGTACAGAATCCATGCACTGACAATATGGACTGCAATGTTTATAATCACATTGTGGAATGTGCGTGTCCATCTGGCTACATCGGCGACATTAAGTCAGGCTGTACTAAAGGTAAAAGAAAGATCTATTTCAGCTTTGCTGAAATTAATATATGCACATAATTAGTTCTTCAGTTTTAATTTCTCGCTGGATTTCTTTTTGTAGTTAAGGAAAAGTGCAAAGCAGACAATGAGTGTCCTTCCCAAACTGCATGCTTCAACGGACAGTGCATTAATCCGTGTACTAAGATCGCACCGTGCGGTATTAACGCCGAATGCAAAGTTCTGGATACCAGCCCAATCAGGACCATGATATGCGAATGTCTCCCAGGATACCGTGGAAACGCGATTATCCGTTGTGATCAAATTCCAGCGGAAATCTGCCCAATTGGGAAAGGACAGATTCGCGATGAATACGGCAATTGCGTCTGCCCACCTGGATTCGGTAAGGATGCAAACGACGTCTGCATACCTTGTCGCAAACAATCTAATATGGTGATAAACGAAGAAGGTTTCTGCGTGTGCGATTTAGAAAAGGGCTTCAGTATAGATGAATATGGTCGTTGTGTTTGTCCGACGCGATACGGATACGAAATAGATACCAAAGGATATTGTAGACAAAGTAAGCTGGTTATTCAATTTCTTATATTGATCAAGAGGTATTTTACGATTCCTTATTTCACTAATCTATCATCGCGGTTAATTTCAGTTGGTGTAATCGAGTGCAGACATAATGACGACTGCGCCGACGACAGATATTGCGATAAAGTCACTCATACTTGCCAAGATCCTTGCAAGAAGCAACAGTGTGGCGTGCACGCGCTTTGTAACACTACCAGACATCAAGCTATCTGTATCTGCATTAATGGCTATTTGGGCAATCCATACACTCAATGCTGTACGTTGAAAATTTATAAAAATAAACGCGTAGTTTCGATAATTTACAATAATTTAAAAGATTTTACATATATAAGTTTTTAAAACATACATTAGATTTTTAAAACGTACCATTTTTTTCCGTGAATTATATTTTTTATAAATAATAATAAATTAATCGATATGGAGTAACTTTCGTCTGAAAAATTCTTTTAATGCTTATGTTTCCTATCTTTTAGATGACAGAAAGGATGGTCGAACAGATTTTCCTAGACCGGAAATGGATGTAAGTTGCCTATCAGATGGAGTACAAGTCGTAATACATTTGCAAGATCAAGACTTCGACGGGGTCTTGTACGTTAAAGGTCGTAGCAAAGATGAACAATGCAGACGAGTTGTCTCGATACCGGCCGAAACTGATCATAAAACCGAAACGTTCAAAGTTGCATTTGGCAATTGCGGACTCATACATGTGAATGTTAGTTGAATAACATTGTATATCATAACTGCATTAATGACTTGTTGCATCGAAAGATATTTACATTATCTTGATTCTTTTTAGGGACAAGCTAGCTTTGTGCTCGTTATACAGAAACATCCGAAATTGATGACTTACAAGGCACAAGCTTATCATATTAAATGTATATACCAAACTGGAGAACAAAATGTTACCCTTGGTTTTAACGTCTCCATGTTGACGACTGCCGGAACAATCGCTAACACTGGTCCACCTCCTATATGCGTAATGAAAATAGTTGCACAAAATGGAAATGAAATTAACTCTGCCGAAATTGGAGATAATCTAATGCTTCAAGTGGAAGTTCAACCTTCAAGTAAGTGCCGTATTTTATTTTTAATAATGTTTCATGTGTAATTTCAATTATTTATTCAATTATTTAAACATCAGTTTAATCCTGCTGTAAAATATGAGAATAAATAATATTGCAGCTATTTATGGTGGATTTGCGCGAAATTGTGTCGCTAAAACGATGGAAGATAATTTAGAGAACGAGTACATCGTAACGGATGAAAATGGCTGTGCGACAGATCCCACGATATTCGGAGAATGGGAGCAAAATCCTGATACTCAATCATTAATGGCTAGTTTTAATGCGTTCAAATTCCCTAGCAGTGACAATATAAGATTTCAGTGCAATATACGCGTATGCTTCGGACGCTGTCAACCTGTGAGTACTCGAAACCATTTCTCGTAATCATTATATATATATATATATATATATATATATATATATATATCTACATTATCTGAAATGTCAGCTTTGACAATAAAAATATATTTCTTCTATCATCAGGTAAACTGTCGCGGTTATAATGCCTTTGGCCGTCGTCGTAGAGACGTTGATTCCGAGATTAACGATACATCTCTAAGTGTATCCGATGGATATGAAGGTCAACTTCGTGAAGAGATAACTATTCAATCGAACTTAATATTCACTCTGGAAAGGAGAGAGGAGAGGTATACAGCAGATCCAGCTGAAGGTAAGGCATAACACGTGTAAAAAAATACTGTAAAAGATGATGATTTGAAATGTGGCAAGTGTCTTGAAATAATTTACCGTCACTCTTTTAAAAAAATCATCACAGGCATCTAAAAATTAATTCATAAATTACCTAGTATGGCTAGATAAAAGCCATTACCTTTTATGGTGATTCTTATGCGTATTAAAATAAAAGAAGTAATCATTTTTGTGATACCTTTCAGCTCCTTCAGCACAAAGAGTGGAAGATATCTGTGTTTCTATGGTCGGCTTTATCATAGCATTAATAATTACGGCACTTTTGGCATTGGTTGCCGTAGCTATTGCTGTGTCATGCTGGCTTATGGCGTATCGACGTCAGCCAAAGACTGCTGGACCACTGCCACACCCACCAGAGTTCCCAAACCCCTTGTTCACTACTGAATCTGTAGCTGAACCTTCTCCTGACTATCACCTATCATAAGTTCGTTAGAATAATATTTTATAAATAACGTACATTTTTTATATAATTCTCGTGGAATGCATTTCAGACCATTCGTCCTATTGGTCGGTTTTGTATTTCGGTGTACAACTCCTCCAGTGACTATCACTTCTCTTTGTACTCTCTTTTCAAGGGTTCAAACAATAAGTCACTGTTATACATTATGAGTCATGATATATACATACTATTTATGGTGATGGGTTCGCTTCCATTATCTACTTGCGAGTAAAAACACGGGACTATCTTTTCTTCGTGTATCTTTCTTGTATTATTTTCTCTAGTCAGTGGAGGATTTGTTAAATATAATGCTGCGAATTTTTAATTCCTGTGTAAAGTCAACGAATTAGTCTAATATAGCTTTCTTATGATGAAAATAGGTAATTGTACATTTTCTCTAATAAATCGCTAACGAAATATTTTTAAAAATTTTGTTATCTCTTATTCTTTTTTTCCCTTACCCTATTATGTATAGTTCATGATATATAACATACGTAATTATAAATAACTTTAAACATAAATAATTTTAATTTATTTTAGTAACTACATTAATAACACATATGTATAAATATCTCATAATATCATTAGATACAATGAACTTATACATTAAGCATTATTTTATTATTAAATAAGAAAGCTAATGTAATATCAATATATTAATATAATTTTTATATTGTGAAATGTATTTAATATAATTTATAAAAATGGAAAGTTATATAAATAATTTTACATACAATTTAAGCTTTATTCATCGATATCTTAATTCTAATTTGCTTTATGCTATCATAAAAACACAGTCAAAATATTTTCTTGTGGAAATTATCCTTTAATAACCGCGATTGGCCGCAGTTTGATGCATTTCTTGGAAATTCCAGCTGCGTGACAAGTATTAACAACGTCTGTTACATTCTTATAGGATTCCGGTGCTTCTTCCATGACCAATTTTGGTGAAGCAACTCGAATAGATATACCTAATTGTTCTAATTTTTCCAAAACTTGCATGTAATCCAAGTTTCTACGTGACTTTGCTCTTGAAAGAGCACGGCCCTGTACATACATTTTTTGTATATAGAGATAGTTTTCATATTTTCCTTTATGTAATATAAATATATTATTTGTATGAAGTTATTTGTAAAATTAAAATTACATTGATATAAATGATATATAATATATGTATATAAAATTAATAAATTCTACACTTACGGCACCATGACATGTTGATCCAAATGTTTCTTTCATACCCTGTTCTGTCCCAGTCAAAACATAACTGCATGTACCCATTGTACCACCGATTAAAACTGGTTGACCTGTTAACTGATAATCTACAGGAATCAAAGGATGATGCGGTGGAAAGGCTCTTGTTGATCCCTTCAAGTAAAATATATTTACATACATTTGATAAGAATTATATTATATATATTCATATCAATATCATATAATAATTCATATAATATATTCATATCAATATCAAAATTAAGCTATTATTCACAGTTGTAATGTATATCTTATAAACACTTACCTTTCTATGAACTAAAAGTGTCTTTTGTTTTCCTTCAACGATATGTTCTTCTATTTTGGCAATATTATGAGATACATCATAAATAACATGCATATCTAAATCATCGGGAGACGAGTTGAATTGTTTTGCAAATGCCTATTAAAGTATATATATTATATATTATTTTGTATTTCTATTAATTAATATTTATATATATGTTCTTTAAAGTACCTGTCGGCTAAGGAATGTCATAGAACTTCTATTAACCCAAGCAAAATTAGCAGCAGCTGCCATTGCTTTCAAATAATCTTGACCTTCTTGAGATTTAATATGAGCACATGCAAGTTGCCTGTCATTGGTTTCAATATTGTCACGTTTCATAGCTTTTTCCATTTGTACAAGTGCATCTGAAATGTTACTTTGTTGTATAGAACAATTTTTAATAGTTTCTAAATATAATATACAAGGAGAAAAAGAAACAAAATCACATGTATAATGTATAACCTGTAGCAACTTGATGACCAAATCCTCTGCTTCCCGAATGAATCATAACACAAATTTGTCCTTTTTCTTCAATACCCATTTTATATGCAGCCCATTTATCATATATTTCATCTACTACTTGAATCTCTGCGTAATGGTTTCCAGCTCCTAATGTACCTAACTAATATAAAATTATTTATAAATATTAGAGATGCATCCGGTATCAAGAAATTTTCCGGTATTTTTTAAATATTTGACTCGGCAATATATTTGGCTGAAATTTTATATTAAAAATTTGCGTTATTGATGTAGAATTCTATTCTTTTCAGCTGAACTTTTTGTACAATTTATGGTTTTGCATAATTATGCATAGTTTATGCCGAGATAAAATATATATAGATTGTCAGAATTTTAATTTTTTAATTCTTTAAATTTTGACTTCAGATTTGTAATCAGCAATCTCAAAATCTTCCATATTAAAATTCAAAATATATTTACTAGAAAAAATTGCAAATAATTTAAAAATATGATTTTATAGATATCTATTATGTCATACTTGAGGAAGTCCGCGTTTCTTAGCTCTCATTGACACTTTTGATGGATCAGCGTTAAGCATTCTTCCATATTCTTCACAATGTTCTTTATCTTCAGCCCAAATGTAACCTAAGCACATTTTATATGAGTACTTTTATTATTTAATATATATTTTTATTTCATCAATAACTTTTGTTTCATATTTTTTTCCCTTACCTTCTCTCAAAGACCAATCCATTCCCATTTCTAACGCTTCCTCTAAATCCCGTGCATTCATTGGTATAATTCCTTTAGATCCAACACCAACTGGAATGTGATCAAACATACTTTGCGCAAGTTGTTCCTAGAAAAAAAAGGTTTTTTTTATGTAAAATGTATAGCATAGATATATACATTATTACTATTTTATATATAAAATATTATATAAACAATTATATAAACATTTTATTTTATTAATATTATATAAACATAAAATTATAAAAACAATTATTAAGAAGAAAATGGTATTACTTTTACTGGTAAGACGTCTCTCTCGAATAAATTTGTTCGCAATAAACGAACACCACAATTAATATCAAAGCCTACACCACCAGGTGATACAATTGACTTTGGATCATCCATATCAAATGCTGCCATATTACCTAAATGTAATATACTCATTCATTATTTTATTATTTCATTCATTTGATATAGTCAATTATTACAGACTATTTAAAATTCATGTGTTGGACAAAAATATAAGAAAATAAAAGATGATATATATTTTACCAATAGCAAAGCCATAGCCAGAGTGTACATCTGGTAATCCGACAGACCTCCATACAATACCAGGTAAAGCAGCCACATTAGCAATCTGTTTCATCCCAGGAAGGAAGCCTCCAACTGCACCTGGCCGACATGCATTGCGCAACTCATCAAACATTAATCGCTCCAATGTGTTATTTACATAAAACACTCCTTCAACCTTTAATCATAGTTTGTTTATAGTTTGTTTATAGTTAGATAAAAATATGTAATATTAAAAATATTATGAAAGTGCTAAAAACTATATACATATGTTTCTTAATATCTTATTCTTACATTTTACATATACATATAATAGAAAAAAAATTACCTTCATGTTAGGTTGAAAGCCTTTCTTGATTCTCCAACAACATTCATTTATTTTCTCCAAATATTTAAGCTCCTCTTGATATTGCCTTACAACCATTTTTCTAAAAAATAAGAAAATAAAATTGCATATAACGTAAAGTATATAGCAAGTATATAGCAATAAATTTAAAATAAAGAGTCGTATAGTTAAAATACAGATATAAAAGATATAAAATGTATGCTGTTTTCAATCAAGCCTTATATTTAAGACTTTCTTAAATTTATCTTTAGGTGCTCTATGATTATTTTATTGGCTACAGAACATCTAAAGATGAACTTAAGGATTAATTATAAAACTTATACCTTAAATATAAAACTACAAATACGAGTAATAGTTACATATTAAAAATAAAAAACAACAATATTATATATAAAAAAAACATTTTTTTTTGAAGATTATGTATGCTGTAATTGTGCTTTTAAAAAACAAAGAATATCTTACAGAAGATGCGTTCCATTTTATGCAATGTGTGCATGTTTCATTTTATACTTCCTTAATATTCAGTGAACAACAAAGATAAAATAAAACATCATAATTATGTAAAATAGAAAGCCTTAAATATAAGGCTTGATTATGAATACGGGCAGACTAACGTGTTCTCATCATGATGTAAAAGGATCTTGATTTATTCTTTCTCTTACATTTTGATTCTGATCTCACTATATATTAATCTCTCTGTGTGCATGTTGGAACAATACTTACACAGTACTTACACAATTATGTAAACAATTCTGATATGCAACACAACACACCAATCTTTTCAAGTCTTCTGATGGATTTTCTATGTTATTACAATTCCACTGTAATTAGAGATTCTAGGATAATTCGCCCTGTATATTATCGTCTGTAAGTATACAGCAGAAAGAAACCTGAGTGAGGACATGATAGTCCAAAACTAAATATCGATTTATCTGCAGCCTTGAAAAGTGGACATATGTACCCTCAGAAAAGTGAACCTTGCTATGTAGTTTACATCCACTTTTTCAGAGGGCAGCATTTTGCAGTTTTGGGCGATCATGTCCTCTCTCAGGTTTCTCTCTGCTTCCACCATGGTAATGTTTGTAAACTGTTTACTGTAGCATGTCAAATCGATAGAATATCCGAGAGATAGTGTGCAGATGAGAGTTGCATGATTCATTGCTTGATTGCTATCGCGAAAAAATGGTTCGCACCGACTGGGATCGGTTATTATCCGTAAATGCTTCGTCTTTAACAGACGAAGAAATCGAGGATCTTTTTCCCGCTGTGATTCGATGTGACGTGGACGAGATTGCTGACATACATGGTTTGCGGACGCTTGTGAGACTGTCACAAGAAATGTTGACTTATAAAGATAATCAAGTACGGAAATTATTTTTTATTATTATTTATTCACGTTAAATTATTGATATATTAATGTCTACTATATCGTTATAAATATGCTTTCTATATGATGATACTTAATAGATTAATATTTATTTTCATTCAAAAAAAGTTTGCTTACAAAAATAAATTTTCCTCGTTAATATTTTAAGTATAAAATAATTCTATTAATATTAGGTCGAGGCTTTGCTTCTTGAGTGTGGCGAATTAAAAGAAATGATAGCTTCATTACGTCCAGAGACTGCTAAACGAAAGATCAAAGGTAACATTATCATAACTTTATATATATATATATTTTTTTTTTAATTATTTTAAAATAAAATTCCAAAAATTAAAATAATTTTTATTGCTGAAAGTTATTTTTATTGGTAATATATATATATATATATATATATATATATATATATATATACACTTTCTATTTTCAAGTTATTTACATAATATCTTGACAGATCGTGGTATAACTGCAGCAAAACAAGAAAATGATGGTTTTATTAGAGTAAGTTTTTTTACTTAGTGTACCATTAAGTGTTCTGTTTTATATTTTGTACAATAGTCTAATTTTGTATATAGGATACAGACTTAAAGAAACATTCAGATGCACAAGGCAAAAGTGATAAAGTTAAGACACTTATGGCTGAATTAGAGGTAAATGTATATAACAAAGTGTATACAGTAATAATACATTTTCTTTATATCATTTTTTATTTTTTAGAATTTGGATAAAGAGAATGAGAGTCTTAAGGAGCAGCTAACAACATTGAAAGATGAAATGGAAGATGCAACAGAAAAAATGAACGAAGTCACTGAAGAACTTCGTTTAGCGCAAATAAAAATTGTGAAATATAAAGGTTTTTTTATATAAATAATATACCTATTTTTTTTTATGAATTTGATGTTTTGATAAATATATAAATGCCATGTCATTACAGAAAAGATATTGAAGTTGGAGCAAGAAAATGCAGCTTTAGTTATTCAAATAGAAGAATTAACAGTACAACAAGTAGATAGAGACAAATTGCTGGATGAATTTGGTATAGCCATTGATGCTAGAATATCTGAATGGAAGGTATAAATAAATTTAGTATAATGCTTATAAAAGAATTTAGAATATTTTAAAAAAATATGTATATGAATTTATATGATTTATGTTATAAGGACATATTAGATGAGAAAGATATGGAGATAACACGTTTGAAGGAAAGCTTATCACATTCTTTAATGCAGTCGATTACATCAGTAAAAGAAGAAAATAAAACACAGATTGTTCAGCTAAATGACGAAATAATTCGTAGGGATGCGATTATAGCTGAATTGCAAACTAAACTTTCTGAAGCAGTCGTTGAAATAAATGAGAGTGCTGCACTTATAGAAAAATTAAAAGGAGAAACGCATGGGTATATAATCTTTTATATTTGTCCTATAGATATAAGATATTTGTAATATCTTTTTAATTGTTTTTGAAAATTATTAATTCATTTTACAGGTCTGTAAAAAGTGATAAACGAAAAGAACAAAAAAATTTATTGAAAAAAATACAAATTGCAAATGAAAAGATTTCTAACTTAGAAAACGTATTGTCACAAGCACAGGATGATGCCACGTCACAGAGTAGTAAAGTCAGACATTTATATTTGCATATTTAATTTATAAAAGACTGTATAAAAAGTTATTGCCATTGTTTATTTTTTTAAACTATAAATCTCTTGTTTAAGAGTTAATTTTTTTCTGAAAAAGTTAGGAAATATGAAAATTTTTTAAATTATAATTTTTATCATTTTTTAGTATTAAATATTTCATAATTATTTGAAAATCAAGCAATTAAAAAAAATATTAATAAATATATAATAAAAATGGCAATAATTTTATTAAATACTTATTTGCTAAATAATATATTAAATGATAAATTTTTTATGTAGTTATGCGAAGTATTAGCTACATTAAAAAAATATGAAGATGGAAATCAGGCTTTAGCTAAAGCATTAAATGAAATTAAAGAATTAAAAATTAAAATTGATCATAAGAATGAATATATTGAAGATTTAGCCAATGTTATTAATAAATTGGAGATGTTAAATTCATATCAAGAAATGGAGATCTTAACTCTTAGGTAAAATTTTCTAAAATATTAATTTATATTCCTTATCCCTAAAAAAGGAAATAAGTATAACTATTTTTCCATATCATAACAGAGAAAAATTAGGAATTCCAGAGGATGAATCGATATCGATTAAAAATGTTGTAGCGAAACGTAAAGAAGAATCAAAGAAAATGGAAGAATTTATTCAGCAAAATAAAAGCCTTGTAGAAGAAAATTTAGAATTAAAATCAGATGTAAGATTATTTATGAAAAATTAACTTATAGAACTTGTGTATAAAATATATGTATGTTTTCTGTTTGAGATAATTTATAATGATATATACTAGAGGAGTTCCTGTTACAAATTTTTATTTTTTGTAGATAAGAATGTTAAAATATAAATTGAGTAAGTCTGAGAAATTAGATATTTCAAACAATTTAGGTGATTCCAGTAATCAGTTTTTACATTCGACTAAATTAGTGGAATCAGAAAATATGCAAATATCTTCCAAAATAGATATTTCTGAAGTTAATCAGAATATTCAGATACTTATAGAAGAAAATGAGGCACTTAGAACGGGCATGCATGAGATTATGGACAGTATACGCAATCAAGATGGTGAATTTTCGCTAACTTTAACGGTACTTTAGTATTGCACACATTTCCATTTCTGACACTGTATTTTATTCTGCTTAATTATTTTTTATTTAATATGAAATAAAATCTGCTAAACCTATTTAATTTTTCTATTTGATTTGAGTAGATATAGAACATTGCTATTTTTGTATTTTTTTAATAGTGTCTTAAAAAAAAAGCTAATATCTCACTACATTTCTCGTTTTAGGTAAGAGTGAAGTGGAAATACAATCCAGTACATTGGAACGATTATTAGAAGCTTTAGACGTTAGACATTTAGCTGGTTGGTACCATCCAGCTATGAGATTGCAAGAACATCTTAATGTTGTACAGGGTAGTAATGCTGAGTTAAGATCACAACTTAAAACGCTGAGGTATTTTTCGAATTTGAATTGTTATCAAAGTAGTACTACTATATTTTCTATTATAAACAATGATATAATTGATATATTCTATTATCTTTATTATAATTTATAAAATATTATCATGTGATTTACAGAAAAGAATTGCAAAGGAAGGATAATATTTTGCAAGATTTAGCAATAAATAAAGATATAGATTTTGAAAAATTATATGAGAAACATGGGGAAGATGAAGTGATAACAATGTATCTTGCAGAAATGAAAGCTTTACAAATGGCATATAAAAATGAAACAGAGGAATGGGGGAAGCAGAAAGATTTATTAGTTCAAGAAAATAATGAGTTGACAGATGAGATAGATGGTCTTAAAAAGCAATTAGAAATTTATAAGAAAAATTGGCAGATTATTGAAAATGGAGATGACGAAGCTCAGAAAGCCTTTGCAGCAAAAACGACAGAATGTGCGGATATTGCTAATGAAATAATAGTAATGAACAGAAAAAATGCTAGTCTTCAACAATTGCTTAACAAGGAAACTAATAGATTATATGAATATCAAAAAGAAATAATTAAAAAAGAGAGTGATTTTAATAAAACGCTTACTGAGGCAAATAAATACAGTAAAACGTTGCTATCAGAAATTTCACTCTTGCAGAGTAATTTATATAATTCTGTGAGTGTAATAGTGTATAACGAATTGAAAGAAAAATATGAGGAATTGAATATACGTCATCATGCTTTGTTAGAAACTATTATGGTATCTCCTAGTTCTAACGAAATATTATCTTTGAAAACAGAAATAGAGGCAATAAGACAGGAGAAAGGGCAATTAATTGAAGATTTGCAGAAAACAGATTACGAGAGTGATGATTGTTTACAACAAAGATTGAAAGAGATAGAAACCAAGGAATTAATTGAAAGACAGCGAGCTGATCAAATGGCTAGATTACTTGAAATATCACAGGCGCAATTAACAAAGTACGAAGATAATGTTAAACAACTTTCTATTTCTAATTCTGAATTGCAAGAGAGATTGATTGAAGTACACAAGACATTGTCCAAAAAGATAAGGCTGCAAGAAACGATACAAACAGATGATAACCGTATACAAGAATTGCAAAATGAAAAGAAGCAACTTTTTATAGAGAATAAAAGTCTGAAAAAAATGCTACATATTTCTGAAGAAGAAGCTCATTTACAATATTCATTGAATTCGCTACAAACACTGGAATTAGACAGTCTTAGACATCAAATATTAGATTTGCAAGCAGTGAGTGAAGATAAAGCCACTATCTCACGACTTGATTTTGAGCTTACGAGTAAAAAAATATCAGAAATGGAACTGTCTACACAGAAAACACGACTGCAGAATGAATTATCTTGTGCACAAGAAGAGTTTAATAATTTAAAACAAAAATACGAGGAAATGCGTAGTTACGTACAAGATTATCGGAAACAATGTGATAATCGTTGCAAGTAAAATCAGAAATTATTTTTAAACATTATTTTGTATATAAGAATATATTATGGTGTTATATACGTATTATACTGTTACAGGTATTATATAGATATTATATATTTTTTACAATGTCAATACGCAGGATCAACTTCTATAAGTACTTTAGAAAAAGTAATTACATTAGCTGCAAAGTTAAAAATAGACCGTCAAAATATTGATGCAGAACTGCAAAACGCAAAAAAATGTCATGAAGATATTAAATACGAACAACAATATCTATCTGCCCGTCTTGAGATTGTGGAACGTCTGAAAGACATGTTAGAGCAACAAATTGGCGCTGGTAATGTTCAAAATATAATGGAACATTATGCCGAAACTTCACAGCAAACTTTAAGTGTAAGTCTGAAAATCTTTATGAGTTAATGGAAAAAATTTAATAAAATTGTTAAAACAACCTCGAGTTTATTACAATTAATATATTCTGCATATTTAAAATATCTTCTAATTTCTAGCTTTTATGATGCATTTTAATCATAATATTTAACTCTAGTTAAATTCATATTTTATTTGATAATAAAATTTTAATATTAATGTTGCCTGCAGATCAAATTTTTAGGTTTTTTTCTCTAACAAAATTTTCTATTCTTTTATTTAGGATTTTAAATACAAAAGAAGAATAACTCATTTGGAGTATGAACTTCAAATTGCTAATAGTAAATTCAACGAATATGAGTCAGTAATAAATAGTATGGAACAGGATATGTTAAATATTCAGAAAGCTTGGTATCCGCAACAGGAACATCAAACTCGAATTACTATACCAAATTTTGAGACAAAATCTATTCAAGTAACGATGGAAACTCAAGTAGTTAGTGTTCAAACAGATCCTTACATTTGCTGCTTAAATAAAAAAGTAGACGAAATCGCTAAGGAAAGTAATAAGGAAACCGATAAGGAAACCATAATTTTTCAAGATATTCAAAAACCTAAATCAACTATAGAAAAAACTATAGAAAAAACATTCCGAGAAGTGGGAAATAATACAGAAGAAAGTACCAGTTCGGTAATGCTTAACGAACAGTTGGATCAAGCATTGAAACTTGCATCGGAACGCTCCGCAATGCTTGTCAAGTGTGAATCACAATTATCCGAGTATAAATTACGAGTAGATGCTTTGAATAAAATGATTACGGAAAAAGATTCGCAGTATCAAGCAAAAGTAGATACTTTGAACAAAGCGATTGAGAAAAAAGATTCACACTTTGCTCAAAAACAAAATGTACTTGACGAGTTAACAATTCAACCTCGAGTTGCAAGTACTGATTGTGCTTTAAAATCGACAATAAATAGTTTACAGAAATTAATTAATCAAAAAGAAGAAACTATTTTAAGATATCAAAATTTATTAAAAGAAGACAGGGATGAGCATAGCCGGGCAGCAAGTCGTTTTCAGGATGAGATTAAGAATTTACATGATATATTAGCTATGCAAAGTAAAATCCGAAAAAGTGAAGATTCGATCGTAACTATAAAAAATGGTTTTGAAAAACCATCGACGTTTGATGAAACTACAGCAAGAAGCAGTGCTGTACAAGAAGAGGAAATTGCGAGACTGCATGAGAAAATATCCACTTTCGAAGCAGAATTAAATATTAGCAAAGAACTGAGTGAGCGTTGGCATCGATTAGCAGAAGAAAGATTGAACCATATGGATCATATGAGAGAAAGGTTTGTTTGATAATAATGTAAAATATTGTTTTTTTAAATTTAATTAAATTTATAATTTTAAATGATAAACGATTAATAAAATAATAAATCTACATGAGAATTTTGAATGACACAAAGATAATTTATATTTTATAGATTAGAGCAACAACATAAAAATGAATTAGAGAGCTACCGCGGTGAATTAAATAAATGGCATTCCGAGGCTGATGTACTTAGACAACAATTATCTGAGAATCGCATGTTACTCACAAAAGGAAATATCTCCCTGATGAAAGAGTTACAAGACAAAGATGACAAAATACATGAGTTAACTCTTGCTTGTCAGCAATTACAAGTAATTTTTTAGATTTATTAACTACGTTTTGTTAATTTACTGAAATTATATTTCAGTCTATTAAATTTATTTAATAGATTTATCTATTGCGTTATTCAATCTATTTATCTATTACGTAGAATGAAGTTGAACTAATAGAATCTGCAAATCGGTCTCATCAAGTGATGGTTCATACTCGAGGCGATATGAAAATACACGAATCCACGCACAATAGTCAACGCGATCAAATACAACAACAAAATCAAATGGATGTTTTACGTCGACAGCTTCAATCTTTAATGGAAAAAGAGAAAATGTATAAGAACGAAATAACTGATTTGAAGCAGCAACTTAGTCGCAGGTAAATCTATGTATCAATTTTTAAGCACATATTTTTATTTATTTTTTTCATATTTTTATATGTTAAGAATATTTTATAATTATTCCAGATACATGGCAATAAAAGCTCAGGAGAAGAAGACATCGCAACGTGAAATGCAACTTGAGCGCAAAGTAACAACTTTAGAAGAAGAGTTGCATAAAACAAAAACTCAATTAGATCGTGAATATTTGGCGCAAGAAGCTAAAAGGGCTAAGGTATATTATTAAATACTGCTATTTTATAGTTATAGTATTTAATACATTCCTCTTTTAGACCGCAGAAGAACTTTTATTGTGGGAGAAACAGAAAAAATGGCAGCAAACGGCAGAAAAATTAAAGGAAAAACTTAAAGAAAAGACTGATGAATATGAAAAATTGCTTGCAAATTATGAAAAACTGCGATCTGTTGTTTCGTGTATGGAACGAGAAAAATGGCATTTGAGAAGTAAACTCAAAGTTGAAAGCGATACTGTATCTGGTACTTCAGGAAGACCTATTTCAAATATTCAGTATAATACAGTGGAAGAACAACTGGAGAAAGAATGTCGAATATTGAGAGAACGTGTTAAGGAATTAACTGATCGCCTAGAAAAAGAAAGTAATGAACATTTGATGTTAGAAATAGCGGAATTAAAACGACATAATACAGCTTTGGAGGCAGTTTCTCAGGTTAGCATACTCATTATACTTTATTTTTACTGTGAATGCACGATTTTCATGTTTTATTCAATGCTATTTTACAGGGTAATACAAATGTAATTAGTCAGCTTGAAAAACTAGAAATGACTAAAGATATTCTTGAAAAAATGAATCTTAAGTTAGAAAGTGAAAACTTTGAGTTACGACTTGAGTTAGAAAGAGCGAATTCGGATTCTCCGGGATTGCGAGAAAAAGTCGAACATTTAGAAAAGTATGTTCATGTTGTATATTTTTATATACTGTGAAAATATTGTAGATTGAGACAAACAGTTAATATTATTATATTATTATTATTATTACAGATATATCCAATTGTTAAAAGCAGAAAAATCTTCTGATTCCACTCCTAGATCGTTAGAAAAAGAACTGTCAGAATCAAACAACAAAAAATCTATTTTTGAAATGGAAAAAACAATATTCACCTTGAAACGAATTATCGAGAAACTTCAGACAGAAAATAAAAGATTGAAATTTAATTCCAAGAAAACTCATCTTCTAGTTAATAAAGTAAATTGTACAATCCTTTCTTTGACATTATATTATAGCTTTTTTTTTTTAATATTATATATGTTATTAAATATAGGGGAAAACAAATATTATTGAAGGAAACACTCTATTCCAAAGACAATATGAAGAATCTCAGAAGCGTGTGATAAGTTTGGAGGCAGATTTACGATTAGCTGAACAAAGAGTATCTATGTTAGAAAATGCTCATAAGGAAGATGATAACGGAGATTTTCGAATCTTAAAACAACAATTGATTCATAAATCTGAACTTTTAAATAAAGTGAAACAATTGTTGACAAGGGCTGCTATAAATGAGAAGACTCTGCGGCAGCGTGTAAGAATTTAAATAGTTATTTTATTATTTAAAAAATAAAATAATTCAGAATCATTCACATTTTAATCTTGTTATTGTTATATTTTTATTAGGTGCAACAGCTAGAGTCAAAGCAAACTCTATCAGTAATACCAGAATGTTATGTGACTCCACCTACACCGCAATAATGAATATTTTGAAAATAAGCGATTTTAAATAAGCTGGGTTTGCAATGAAAAAAACACTTTTATTAAGATATAGGTACACATATATTTTTATTTATATTCTTTCAATTAAACATTGTGAAGCCTTGTCTTCATTTTCATATAATTATGTTTTTTTTTTATAATTAGTAATTTTATAATAATTTCATGTCGCACATACGATAATTACATCAATTTTTGTACGTGCAGGTGCACGATTTTCATCACAAATATTGATACAATATGTTCAAGAAATATTATTATCTCTTCTACATGTTCTATTCTTCATCTATTATTATCTCTTTTACATGTTCTCTTGAAATAATCAATAAAATTTTTTATCGATATCCTTACTTATTCCGTATTATATGTATAACAAAAAGTAAATTATTATAAAATTAAATTATTAAACTATTAAATCTATATTTAATTTTCTTAATCACAAGACAATTTGAATGACTAGATTGATTATCGTATATATATGTTTTTTTCGTTTTCACCTTCGTTTTTACCTCAGTCTGTTACTTTATAATATTATCTAATAAATATAATTCAAAATATAAATAATTTAAACACTTAGAATATTTAACGTATAAGTAACGTATAAAATTTTAAAATTCT
>Ga0157363_1000483_pt1 | contig 30476 bp, 16 predicted proteins | sample AttsexASBM1_FD_111477 | JGI IMG/M metagenome (GOLD analysis project Ga0157363, IMG submission 111477) | Fungus gardens microbial communities from leaf cutter ant in Ribeirão Preto, State of São Paulo, Brazil - Atta sexdens ASBM1 | ecosystem: Host-associated > Fungi > Mycelium > Unclassified ... | reverse complement strand
TGTGTGTGTGTGTGTGTGTGTTTGTGTGTTTGTGTGTGTGTGTGTGTGTGTGTGTGTGTGTGTGTGTGTGTGTGTGTGTGTGTATTTAAATTTTTTTATTATAATAATTGTAATAATAATTGTTAATTATCAATTTTTTGTAGTGATTCTGATGAAGATAATGAAGTATTTGAGGAAGCTATAGATCAACCACTAACGACTGAAGGAACTCTTGAATTAGCTAAAAATTGGACATTGCGCTATTCGCATCCACATGCTACAATCGGGCAATCTGACACTGGAAGCAACGAATATGAAGATTCTAGTGATGAATATACTAGTGAAGGTAACTTTTATCATACATATATAAAAATATATGTACTCATGCACAAAACTTATTAATTGATGTTGTATAATTTTATTCATTTTACATAGCACGATTTTCATAATGAAAATATTCTCTGTATCGATTTTAATTATAAAAAACGAAGAGAACAGAAGGGAAAAAAGAACAGAATGTGTGATAATTTTAACAAATTCTCCAGCTTATATTACAAATTCTTTAACTTATATTTATATTGTAACATATTTTGATTTCTTTATTAGACGATGAAAGCGGCACTGCGACCGAAGATGAGGAAGACGTACGTGCGCGAGAGCTCCGGAAGCAGGAAGTATGGTTGAAGGTGCCACCGCGCAATTGTGATACCGATACCGGTTCGGAAACAGAGGTGAAACAATCTCAAGGCTCTATAGATCCCGCTATAATTCAAGAGTCATTCATTTCTTTCGAATCCAAAGTAACATCGCCCACAATTTCCAACATGAATACAAATGATAATGATCTATCATCCGAGAGAAATACTTTCGGAAAATTCTCCAATGAGACAGCATTAATTTCTAATGAATTAGTTAAAAGTATACACGATCAAGACAGTATGATTTCCACTCATAAAAATGGTGCATCTCTCAATGTTATTTCGCAAATTTCTGAAAATGTAATTTGCGCAACTGATTCCATGTCTCTTCCAATGCTAAACACTAACGATAACTTTGATCCGATTTCGGATCAAAGTGAGTCCTTGATTTTTTTAACAAGTATTGCTCTTGGTCACTTAGACAAAGAAGATTGTAATTCTGAATACGAAAGTTTTGTGGATGAAAGTATTCGACTAGAATTAGACGAATTAGATGATAAAGTTTATGACGATTGTTCACAAAGTAATACCCTCGATGTTAACATAAGAAGTCTTACATCAAATTCTATTAATTTCAATGCAAATATTAATGATTGGAATAGAAATAATCTAGTTAAGAATTCATTAAATTTAACTACAAATAATTTGAAAGAAGATTCCGCGTTAAATAGTTTGGCAATTGGTTTAGAAACAGTTGCGAAAATTACAGTTGCAGATATACCTTGCATTGAAACAAGCAAGGATTCTAGGATTTCCGATAACGAAACTATCCTTAATGCTAATGAATTGCCAGGTGTGATCACTTCTTTGAATGAAAACAAAAATTCTTTATCTTCTTCATCGTCAGAGATTTATCAATCGGTAGAAATGTTGTATAATGACAATTCAATTATTACTGATCACTTGGACGATTTAGAATACTCGAAATCTAATTTGTCTGAAGAAATAGAAATATTTAAGTGTGAAAATATTAGTGTTACTAATCAAAGCAAGGACAGCTATTTTATTAACAAAGATAGGAATGTTGAGTTTATTGATGATAGTAATAATATTCGTATAAGCAATATTATTGATAAGAATGTTGGCATACATTCAACAACTTCAATACCTCCTGCGAGCGTATTACAAGAGTCGATACACCCAATAGTAATAGTGACATCGCCATCTCCGACACAAGAAATACAGCTTGTTGACGAACTATCTTTAGAAACTTCGAGATTACTGGTTCCCCTAGAAGCGCGTAGTGTTCCAAGTTTTGGTAACGCATTTGATAAGCTGAAGCGTGATTTAAAGCAAAGAAAAGCAAAGAATAAAGCTATAGGAAATGAACTTCGACCACTGTCAACTGAATATGCCAAGTTGAAGATGAGTAAATATTTTACGGAGAATAAAAAAATTGTTTCGAAAGGTCAAGGTCCTATACAAAGTGAGGGAGCTGAAGATACATCTAATCTGAAAATGGTAAAGTTACATATTAAGCCTAAATTATCCAATAGAGTAAATGCAGAGGAAATGCTCAAATACTTTAATAAGACCAGTTCTTCAAATAGTAACAAATCTAAAACTTCCAACATAATCGCTATTAAACAAAATGAAAGACGAAAGTTAGAAATTGATATCGAAGAAATAAGCAACTTGGACGAGAATGACATTGATGTGATTGATAAACAATTTAATCAAATCGAAGAGCAAAGTAAAATTGCAAATTTGGAGCAAAGTAAAATTGCAAATTTGGAAGATGATGAGATGAGTTCTCAGTTTTATTTGTCAGAATTTGAAGCAGTGCGTAGTGATGAAAAGGAAATCGCATGCGATAATTTAGATTTAATAAGAAATGGTCTTATTGAATTAAATTCTCAATTAAATATTGACAATGATCATATTGATCCACTAACATCGAATAATATTTCTACATTAGAGAACAAAAATATTTCAGATACAGATGCAGATACAGATATGAATATAAATACTAACAATTTCAAATTTCCTACTGCTATGATTTCTAATATATTGCAACATACGTTGCAAACAGATGTAAAAAATAACGTTTTTAATATTACAGATGATAGAAAAGAACAAGAAAGGATTAATCCAGACTATGTTCTGAATAGTGACATAAATGGAAGAAATCAAGAAAAGAAAGATAATATAAATTTAAACAGCAACATGATAGGCAATATAATCAAAGAGAACAATATAATTAAAACAGATGTACAAACCAATATTTTAAATAATACAGAAAATGAAGAAAAAAGAGCGAACACGATGAATTTAGATGGAACCATACTAACAATAAATAGTAATAGCGATGAAAAACAAACTAACAAAATACATATTTCAAGTAATAACATGGATAAAGATAAATCAAAGAAAAATGTGTTATTCGAAAATAATACACTTCTCAATGGAAAATTAACTGCTTCTTCACGATTAAATAATAATACGATTAAAGTTATCAAATACAATAGATTGCATAAAAGCGATACTAATTTAAATGAAGATACACCGCGGGTTTTTCCTAAAAATATTAACAGTTATTCTAAATCATTATCTGAATTAAAAAACATGACATCTAAAGATGAGTCCGCAGTAAAGACAGTAATCGTCGAGAGAATAGTAAGTACATCTGTGAATATTAAAGATACAATTATAAATAATAATTTAGCAGAAAATCAGATTAAAGAAGTTCCTAAAAGGCCTGAACGAAAAAATGTGTCTTATGATATAATTAGTCCTTTGCAAAAGACTTTAATAGAGAATCATAATTTGAAAATTTCTAACACTGAACTCTTTCCGCCTGCAATTTCAGTAAGAAAAAAATTGGCAAAAAAAAGCTTGAAACTTTTATGTCGAAATCAAATTATTGAAGATACACCAAAACTACAAAGTCAAATTATCGAGAATATTTCAAGATTACATGGTCAGAATAGCAATAATGTTTTTAGTATTCAAAGTCAAGATGTGGAAAAGCTTTCAAAAATTAAGAGCCGAGACATTAAGGATGTTTCAGAAGTAATAAATCAAGATGTTAATGATGTCTCGAAAATTCACTGTCAAGATATTCAAAATCCTGATACTAATTCAATAGATGTTCAAAGGCCAATAAGACGAAATGTCACAAAATTACAAAGTCGGGACATTATAAATCTTTCGAATTTCAATAATGAAATTATAAAAGATAAAAATATTATAATAGCAGAAAATCATAATATTACCGATATGTCAAAATTACAAAGTCAAAGCAGAAGTGTAATGTCGGCTCAAGAAGTTTATCATACAAATTCGCATTTGTCAAATATACCTGAGGAATCTATCAAATTTATTCCTAGAAATAGTCACTCAAAGAAAGATAAATGCGTAATTTCATAATGTTAATATAACAATATTTGTGCTATTATTATTAAATTATTTTGTAATGTAATGCTTTATATAAAAAATGCTTTCACTTATATACGTATTTTATTATAATTATCTAACTAATACAACTGTTTAGTATTTTTGAATATTTATGAAATTTTAAAAATTTATGAAAATTTATGAAAGTTTATGAAAATTTCTATGCTACATAAATAATTTTCAAATTATAAATAATTAAAAACAAATAATTTCTCGCAAATTAAGTTTCAAGAATACGATTAAATACTCTTATTCTTACCAAATCAAAGCTTTGTATATAAAACTTGAGGTTTCTTTTGAGTTTTATTAAAACATTTAATATTAATGATTCTAAGAAGTGCGAAGAATTGCGAAAAATATAGCATACAATTGAATTTTTGTTGAAAAACTGTTTTAGACTGGTCAAATCTATTTAAGTGATCCGATGTTATTATATTTTATTATTCTGCATATTTACTGCAAATTTATTAAATATTGATAGATTATATTTATATATATTTTACTTCTATATACTTATATATTAAACCAATCCGTATTTTAACAATACTTCAATTAATATAATAAGATTCCTTAATTCGAACAAATTAATAAATAAACAAGAAAGGGCCAACCTGGATGTTAATGCTATATATTAAATCTTATGTACTACATATAAAAACAAACATTTTAACCTCTATCGGATCATTCTCAATGTTTAAAATTTGCCAAAAACGTTAAAACTACTAAAAATAATTTTAATATAAATAATAAAATAATATAATCATCCCTAATTCCTTTTACGTGTTTTACACGTAATTTCGATATAAACAATAAAATAATACAATATCCTTAATTCTTGTCTAATATGACATATTATTGTTAACGTTTTCATACATTACAAGTATATAATTAAGCGAATTCTTTGAGTTCTCATCAGCAAAACTGCCAAAAATATTAAATTACACAATTGTTATAAAATACATTTTACATAACAATGGACGCCCAATTCAAGTATTTCTATCCTGCTCACATAAGACTTGATTCACACCATTAAACATCTACACATTATTTTATTTATTGTTGATCATTAATTGAATGACTGGCCATCCAAAAAGAAGAACTGCGAACGATATAAAACGCATAAGATAAGAATTAGGAATTATTATATTATATTATTTTATTGTTTATATCGAAAATGTAAAACAGGAATTAGGAATGATTATTTTATTCTTATTATTTTATTCTTCATATCAACATTTTTAATAGTTTTAAGTGAATTTTAAACGTTGAGAATAATCCGCTAGAGGTTGAAATGTTTGTTTTTATATGTAGTATATGAGATTTAATATATAACAATGTGCCTTCCAACAAGCGACATGATGCGACATAATGATCATGTCATCTTTGTTTAACATTGGCAATAACAAGGATGATAATGATCCATTGTATCATTTATGTCGCTTGTTGGAAGACACACAGCTTGATTCATGGCTCTTGTTTTATTTATTAATCGTTTTTTTTTTGCGATTTTACAATTTAGGTACAGAGATTTCTAAATTGATACATTATATAATTGATAATTTCTCTCTTAGACATCTTTAATAGATATTGTAGTTGTGTAATTTTAAATTAGGGAAAATTGTGAGATGTATTAATAAAGTAAAAAAAAGTACAAGCAAAATTCTTGGCTGATGGTGATTGATTTTTTAATTTTCAATGGGGCTAATTTTTAACCAATTTTCGACCAATTATATAAGGAGCATTGAAAAAAAAGGTAATTCATCTTGTTGTGTATGAATGGTGTGTTATTGAACTAATTTATTATTAACATTGACTTAAATCATTAATCGTTTGTGTTTGCTTATTTTAAAAAAGTAGGAGTTTGCTCACCAATATTGACTAATTCATTTAGAAATTATCACCAGCCAGTACTTTATTAAATGTCTCACGTTTTTGTTTTACTTATAAAATATGCGATAAAATATTGGTTTATACATATATATAAACACTATTTACAGAAATAACACATGTCAGAATATATCCACTCATAATCAGAACATTAGCATCTGTGTTTTCTTTCTTTACTCAATACTTACTAATTTACTAAACTCTTGCTTATTATTCTAATTATATATTTGTTATAATTTTCATTCATTTAGCACACTTTGATCTGTAGGTTGTATCTTCGGAAGATGCATCAACTGACGAAAGTGTGGAAAATTCCGCAACTGAGATTTCGACCGACTCTGAATTCGAGCACGATGAAGCGACTCCGACACAGCATGAGATTCCCGAAATTACCATCAACGATTCTTATGTGCGGAAAACGAGAGGCGCTTATGTTGAACCGAAGAAGGTACAGGTAAAGAGTAAGGTGATCTCTTCGATCAATGGCAAATTGATACAAGATAAGAAACAACAAGACACTAGGGAGCGATTTTTGGAAGACCATATTAAGATGGAATCGAATAAAGAAGTAAATTGTAATGTGCCAGCATCTGTTAACACAAATAACTGCATACCGTTGTTAAATCCACGAAAGGGAGATTATCTTTTGAATCGTACTCATTCCACTGGCGGAATCGCTTCGAGGCTCTCTTTAGAATTGAAAAAACGTTATTTATTGGGAGGATCAGCATTGGGTGGTTCCGTCATAAAATCAGGTTCGACATCTAATGTGGACACGAAGTTGAGAAATTTTACCGATGCAATCTCCCAGCATCAAAAGTTGTTAAATCCAGCGCCGGAGCCTAGTCCTACCATGCAGGCATTTCTTCAAGGTATCTTTATTTTTACGCTTTTATGCTTTTAATAGTATTTCAATATATTAATTTCTATATTATTTTATAACATTTCTAAAAATTTCCAAAACACAGGCCTGCAGCCGAATTACACATTTCGACTGATATTGCCCATCATCATCCCCGCTTCTTTTGTTTCATAGCATTTAGACCGCGGAGACATAAAACGCTCACGAATTTAAGGATGATATTAATCGCATACAGGGTACTATAGGGCTATAGGACTTTGAAACATATTGCCTCACATACGTTGTCTACAAATTTTTATTATTATTATTATTATTATTATTTTGTTAGAAATTCAATTTATTTATTAAAAATAATTTTTTTGATATTTTTTTTAGTATGCAAACTTAATAAACACACATGTTCTATATTGAAGTGTTACTGAGTTTTTAACATAATAATAATAATAATAATAATAATAATTTGTGAACAGTAAATTTAAGGTAATATGTTACAAAGTCCTATAGCCTTATAATGCCTTGTATGAGTCATGGCTAATATCATCCCCGAGTTGTTTTATCCGCGCACAGTCTAAAATATCTGAATACTATATAACATATATTAATTATTAAAAAAAGAAAAAAAAATTTATAAAATGTTATATTCTTGAAAAACATTTTTTATGTGTATGATTGTATTTTTTTAAGGTACTAGTAAACTGCGAATCAACAATCCACCGCTTTCTCCATTATCACCTACAATTTTATTTTCTCGACAATTATCATCTGAGCACTGCCGAAATTCAAATAATATCGCGAAACCGACAACCTTGATAGAAACATCCAAGACGCAGCAATTACCTGATTTAGTGAAAGAATCCAGTATCTTGAAATCGAAAACAGCACCCAATATCTGCAGTGAATCATCGATGAAAGACAAGGAGTTAATCAACGAACAAATATTTCTTCAGCAAACTAATAATTTGACGAAAAACGCCATAGAGGATATAAGAAGCTCGCAAAATGTTGAGAAAATTCTATCAAACAATATGGAAGAAAGTAATAGTTTTAGATCGCGTAGTCCCCTTCACGAAACATCTATTATCGTGCCGCAAGTGGATTGGAGTAAGAAGAATGAAGACAAGGATGCCAGTTCGGGCGATTCTGAGATAGATAGTGATTCATTATCTTCCTCCAATTCTAACGAAGCAATGGAGAATGAACAACTTATTGCTGTAAATCTTTCGCCGCCTAGATTGCAGATTCACAGTACCAATGGCGATCTTTTATTGGATGAAGAAATTGATCGATACAAACATTATAATCCCGACGATGGCCAGACTTTCGAACCAGATTCTATCGAAGTCTCCTTTCTGCAGGATTGTCGATTACATGATTCAATTAACAATACACATACTATTGAAATGGTAAATAATAATATGGAACAATTAGACTTGCGGGATGACAGCAAGAGGAGTAATTGCAGTAGTTCTACTTCCGAAACTTCGGCAGTGTCTAATAAACAAGACGATTCTGAGGAAAACGACATTACCACCGCAGCATTTACTGAAACAGAATTTTCCGAATGGGCTCGCGACGGGGAAGCTTTGGTTTCTGAAGACCTTCGTGATGTAGAACTCGATATCGATCCTGGTTTTATCACTGTACGAAGGAATAATACAAAACTATCCTCTACACTTGCTAGAATTGTTAAAGAAGAGAATACGGAACTCGACTATTCCAAGATTGATAGTCGGGTAGTCGATCAACAGGAATACCCGAACAATAATACGTCAAAACTGTTAGTCAATGGCGAAGATATTAATTACATGGACACGGATAATGAGTCACTGCTGGATGACAGTCTCCAAGATGCCTCGAATATCGCGATGCTGAAAAATCGAGGCTACATCGAATTCGTAAATGTCAAGACGACTCTTTCCAACATTCCTGTTTCAACTAACACGCGAAATCTACCAGTCTCTGATGCACCGATAGCGAGACTCGATCTGGAAAATGACTCGTATGATGAAGAGAAAGAAGAAGGCTTCAAGGACGCTAATGTGATTGAGATTGATCCAATTACTATGGAGGATGTAATGGGCAAATTAAACGAGCCTATTATGAGTAAATCATCAATGAAGCCGGAAATTCGAACTGAGGAACAAGGTGAAGATGAATTTAAGGAGAACGTAAAGCGGGAACAATTAGCAGAAGCTTTTAACAAAGAATTACTTCAATCGATGGAGGAAGATAGTCTGTTACTTATTGAACCAGCGGAGGATACGACTACTAGCGAAGTCGTTACAGTGCTTGCCAGTCCGATTAATCCTCAGGTGTCTATAGTTCCTGTAGAAATGATAGAGAAACACGAGGAATCAGCCAAGGCGGATTCTAACAATCCAGACTATCTAGAATACGTAAAGAGATTGCAATCTCGAATCGCAGAGTTTAGCAACGCCAAGGATTCCATTGACGTAAGAAAATCAAGACGAAAAAACTCGAAAAACTTAGTAACGCAGACACGCACCACAGAAATGATCACTGAAGAGACTAAGTGTCAAGAAACAAGTGTAAATGATAACAATAATGGTATCAATTCACCAGCGACCTCAAGGAAACTTGAAGAAATTACAAGAGAACGGTCAAAGCAAAAGGATCTTATTCAAGATCTTTTAATGGATAAACTTGAGGCTCACAAACAAAAGTCAGCCGAAAAGAAGGCCCGAAGAGCTGCCAGAGCCTCATCTTTTACCACCGGACTATCACCGATAAAACCGTCATTATCTAATATTTCTTTCGTTGGTAACAAGTTTGTGCCTACTTCTATAATGTCGCCAATAAACAGTCCTACTCACACAATTTTCGGGGAAGCGAGTAAATCGTCGAATCTTTCGATGTCTTTGTATTCTTGTGAACAGACCGATCAAGAAGAAACCAAAGAAAAAATTCCAAAGAAGGCAGATGAAATGTCGATTACTACTAGTTTAGAGGATGCTTTTAAAACGCCACTTGCGCCACCAAGATTGAAAAACGAGGAAGCGAGGAGGACTGCGGAAAAGGCCAGACTGGATGCTCGAGAACGAGCTAGAATGAAAAGCGATGAAGATTTGGGTTTAAGTCCTGAAGACAGAATCAAGGAATTAAGAATGAAGGTGACGCGGAAACAACTCTCAATGGACGATACGAAAAAGGATGATACGCCGAAGACTGAGAGAATTAAATCGTGTAACTTTAGCGCAATACATAATTCAGAGCTGAAATTACAAATCAGCAAAAGTACCGATAATATGAAAAACATCGCAAAAAAAATCAATTTTCAAAAACTGCCAGCAACTAGCGCGAAATCGATGGACGAGATGCTAAATACTGCAGGTCTATCACTTTCGGATAATAATAGCATGGTAATCAAACGGGACAAAAAACCGAAGGACTCGGAGAGAAGAAAAAGTATTATACAGGCGGTGTCAGATTTCTTCTTCAAAAAGGAAACAAATCCATCGCCCAATCAGAAGGACAAGTTATCAGTCTTCCGACTGACTTCAAGAGGGTCAAAAGGAAAAGTAAGTATTATTACTATTATTATTATCATTAATATTATTATTAACATGTGAAGTGTTCTGAGAAAGAAAATTATAATATATTGTTTTTGTACGTAAAACGCAGATTGATAAAACTATTCCATCGAAATGCGACATGAGACCTAAAAGTGTATGCGAAGATATGCTCGTAGGAAATTTCTTTACTGAAAAGCCACCACCTGTGCCGCCACCACCGCTTAATTATTCTACGTATACCACTCAAGTATCAGCAGGTATAACTTATACAAGTATTCTTATCTTCATTTTACGAGAATATGTTGTAACGTTATTTAAATTACAGAGTATACATCTGTATTACATGCACATTGTACTTTTTGTGATAATAAGTAAATAAATTTATATTTGATTTCATCATTATAAAATAACAATTCTGTGAGTTATTTTTAACAATTTTGTGAGTTATTATATTTTGTACGCTATTTTTTAAAATAACTCTTATATTACAAAACAGAAAGTAATGTATTTGGACTAATTCCTCTTATATTTTTCTTGTTAATTATCTCATTGAGACCGGTTGTTCCACTTTTTGGTAAATTTTACTTGTTGAGTAAGTAGCAAGATCACATGCGTGATTACCAGATTTACCTTACAGGTAAAATTTATCAAAAGGTGGAACAATCGGCCCTTAATGATATAAAGATACAAAATAATATTGTGATACAATTTTATATATTGATATGATTTATATATAATTTTATGCTTTAGATGACAGCTTATCAGATGACGATACTAAAACAACTGCTTTATCAGCGTCATGCATGCAAAAAGTTACGACAGCTGAAGAATCATGCAATACCATTTCTCGTAAATTGAAGACTGCTAAAAAAATAACTAGGCAAGCACAATTAAAAAGGTAAGGCATAATATACTTGTATTGTATTATATTTAAATAAAGAGAACATGCTAAGACAAATTTGAGCATACTTATATATGCTTGTAGTGCAGTTTTAATTTGAAAATTCTGCTAAATTAAATACATTTTAAAGATTACGAATGGCCCAAGAAATACAAAGGAAACTAGAAGAAACCGAAGTAAAACAAAAGGAATTAGAAAGCCGAGGCGTAAGTGTCGAAAAAGCGCTGCGTGGTGAAGGAGGTAATACAATATTACATATGTATAGATCCTTTCAAGTTTTTAATATTTAATCTTCGTTATTATACCTTAAAATTAGAATATAATATTCTGCTTATATATCTAATTTACTATTACTGTAATTTCTAATTCATTCTATTTGATTTGTTTATCGATCTTTAATTGTTTTTAATTTTAAAAAAACAATTGATACATATTAATTATTAAAATGAATATTCTATATATGTGTAAGGAAAAAAATATAATCTGAAATATTAAATAATTTAATTTAGATTCTTCCAATCGTGAAGAAGCTGATTTGCTCAGGGAATGGTTTGATTTAATGAAAGAACGTACGGAATTGCGTAGATATGAAAAGGAACTTCTAGTGCGTGCGCAAGAAGTTCAATTGGAAGATCGTCATGAACGATTGCAACAAGAATTGCGTGAACGTTTAGCTGACGATGGTAAATATTTTCAAATTTTCTAATTACTAATTTATTATTTTATGATAATTATTAGAATTTATCGAACATTAAATGTTCTATTAAAAACCATACAAAATGTTAAAAATGACATATTTAAATGATAAAACTACTAACATATTATTATCAGCGAGAAATTTTTAGATTACAATGTATATATAGCATACAACAGTTTTATGAATTGTAATATATTTTCACAGATGATAAAAAGACCAGTGATGATGTTAAAAAGGAAGGAGAAATCTTAACGGAAATGTTAGAGATAGTAGCAAAAAGGGATTCTTTAATCGCTCTATTAGAAGAAGAACGACAAAGGTGGTGTAAATTATCGTGTTTGATACACATATTACTTCTACAAATGCATATTTTTGTCCATATTTTTATTTTCTCTCACAAATCTGAGTATTTATCCTACATTTTCAAATTATCAACTATTTTATTTGTTTATATTTTTTTCAATTCACATAGTGGAAATATTAATTAATTATTGTCAGAAATCGTTAATAGCTCTTTATACAGATTTTTTAATAATGTTGTGTGTGTATTTTTTTGAGTTTTTTGAAAAAATAAAGATGCAAAAAGTTATATATTATGATTTATTCGTATTATGTAAAAAGAAGAAATAAGCTAATAATGAATGTTTAAGAATGTTTAAAATTACTTTTTTAATCTAAAATTTCTCTTTAATAGAAGCTAGATCAAGTGTAAATGTTTTTGAAGGAAAATGATTGGACTAAATAAATTTTTGTGAATATACCGTTTTAACAAATTATTATTTTTCTAAAATTAATACAAATATATTTATTTTTCTTTTAGATATCAAAACGAAGATCGTGACCTCGAAGCTCAAATGTTGGCTAAAGGCCTGAGATTAACGCCAATTAAGAAATGTGGTCCTAAATATTCAGTCTAAAAAAGATACGCTTCTGTACATATATTCTCCGCTACAATTTTTATTGCATGATAACACCAGAAGAAAATTTTATATGTGTGTGTATATATATATATATATATATATATATATATATATACATAAAATATTGTAAATAATTTAGGTGAGATAAAAGAATTTGAAGAAGGTAGAAGACTCGTATATGTCTAGAATATATTTCTGCCCATTTTCAATAAATTCAATATTTAATAAACATATCTTTTTTACAAATATAATTAAATTTTGTTTTATATAAATTTTATTTTTACATAAACATAAGATCTATTCTATCGTCTATTCCATCGTATGTAGAGTATGTTCTGTAAGGCCAAATGATATTTACAAGCGCTATAAGCGTAAAACTCGGAACGTACCTTTAATTGTATAATGACATGCGCACGCGCATGCGATCACTAAGTCATGATGTCTAGCGATCCTTGAATATCCTTGGATCCTGGAATTATACTGGAATTTTATTCTGGAAAATTCCTAGAAAACCCCTGAAGTTTCAGAGCTTGCCTAAAATTTATCATTCTTTCATTCTAAAAAAATTAACATAAAAAAAGAAAAAATAATAAGAAGAAAAGTTGTGCTTGAGTATAAGTCCTCCTTTAAAGATGCAATAAGTTACCAATAGAAAATGAGAAACTTGAATTTAACGTCTAAAATATTTAGTAGAAAAATTGTTTCGATGGATGTTTCTTTAATATTATTTAGTAAGCAAGAAATAATATTGTTCCAAATTTGTTAGCGTTTTAATTCATTCGTATAGAATTCTAACTTAAATACAATGCATATAATATACAAATCGATGAAAATTAATTAAATAATGAAAATTAATCGATGAAAAAATCAAAATTTTTCCTGGAATATTCTGGAATTATCTTTGAATTGACTAGTCAGATTTTGTCAACATCATGCTAAATGTAATATAAAATAAGATTTTATTGCAAAATATTAGAAAGAAGCAACTGAGCATAAATGAGTGACTAAATTTAATTGTAAATTTCTTTGCAATCCTAAAATGAAACTAATTTCATTAGTTTAAAAAAAATAAAATGGAAGATTATAAAATCATTTTCATAATTTTATTTTTTAAAAAAAGAACCAAATGATGTTTCACGATTCTAGCGCAAAAATCTTTTTAAACGTTGTACGTAAGATATTTTGAAATATAACAATGAATAAATTCTTGTGATAAATATTTTATAGATGAAAAGAGTAGAAAAGCGTTCATGTATTTTATATGTCAGTGTATATACTTTTTGAAAAAAGAGTTATGCTCAAATCTAGATCATTTTCTCGATAATGGTAAATACAGCTTCAATGCCTAGGACTTTTTTCGAAAGCCTTATCGAGAGAAATCGAAACACAGTCCTATGACATTTTGCCATGTTTCATCGCTGTTTTTGAAATGACTTATTCAAATCTGTGCCTAACTTTTTGTCAAAGAGTGTATATAATGTGTACGCGCGCGCGCACGCACACACATACCTATGCAAAATTTTGTTAGTATTATTTTCGCATTATTATGAGACTGAAAGTGCTAAAATAATAATCAGAGAAGGTATTTTTTATTTTATCATTATTCATCATTTATCGATATATATCGACATATATCGGTAATAAAAAAAAAAGAAGTTGAAAGAACGGAAAGAAGTAATTTGCGATTCATGAAATTCGTAAATATAAAAAAGTTAAATATTATATCATATACATATATCTAAGCGTATGGTTACATATAAAGCGAATCTTACCGGTGTTTTATTTCAAATTTGTCCGCGCATTGCTCCGATTGGCCGAGGTGAGGGAGTAGTCACCCTTTAGACTGTGCGAACGGTGTAAAATGGTGGTGACGCGCGCTCGCAGCGTCGCACAGCATCAAGCGTCAACCGTCAACAACGTCAACCGCGTTTAGTGGTTTAGTCGATGCGCGCCAGCGCAGTTTGTAACCGGTATTGTATAGTAGTTGGTACGCGGATACATCAGAGTACACCTGCTTTCGTTCTCTCCGCTTCTCTCCGCGTAGAAGAGAATCAAGAGCAGAGGAGAAACGCTAAGCTAAGTGGCTCGTGCATCAAAAGAAAGACAATCAAAGTATATCTTGAGAGTAAGGTGAGCCCGTGGAAGGTGAGCCCGCGAGAGATGAGTACTCCGGTGAAGAAGGTACCCATTCATCTGCAGGTGAGTGCGTTTTAGCCAGTTTTAGCACCTGCTAACTCCCCCCCTCCCCCCCGCTGCGTGGCTGTTAGTTTTGCGCTGAAAAAAAGGCACATTGTTATTTTTATCTATGTGCAATGACGATTTTATCTATATGATGAGCGAGGAACATAGTAGCTCGATAAATTGCGATAAATTAGCTCTCCATAGGAAGCGTTGCTTGTACTTTTTACAGTGTCTTCTTTCTCTTCAACGCCTAAATACATGTATGTAAATTTATCTCATTTTAAGTATACAAATTTTAAGATTTCAAGCAATGTGTGCGAGTAAACTTATAAAGATCACGGGTTCAATTTCTACCCTCTGCGCTCTCTCTCGTCGTCGCGCTTCTGGGCGTTAACAAGATTTTCTTCTGTTTTCGTGTATCGAAATAAAAATTGTTAAACAACATTCCAAAAATTTTTCAATTTTTCAGAAAATTATATTCATCTTGATCGAGAGCGAATCTTTTTTCTACAATATTTTAACATTCTACAATATTTTAAATGCGTGTCGTGAAAGTCTTCATCATCGAGAGTATCATATATTCTCTGGAGAAAGAAATTTTTGAACAAAACTATTTTTGAAAAAAATATTAAACGTTGAGAGAATCATATCATTGATTTATCAAAGAGATCATTCGTCGACGTTAAAAATTAAAATTGAATTAAAACTAACAATCGTTAACTCTAATTCCGTTTTAACTTTTATCTCACTTTCTCCTAAATGGATTAAAGTCTGCACTTTTCAATTTTACCCACTTTTGCGCTTTCTAATCGTACCAATTTTTCTACTTACACTTAAAATAATTCGATTTATTCGAAACAGAGTTTGTACGCACGTAATAATTAAACTTGTATTTTTTTAGAATTGTTTGCAGCTTGCTTTAAAATATCACAAAAATTACATTTGTACGTACATACCCAGACGTACTACAGCCAAGTCTGTAGAAAACAGATTTTTTTAAATGTCTGCTACACACTGCTATGCCAACAAAATAACAATAGAATTAGATGTACATAATACTGTTGACAGAGTGCTAGAAAAAATGTAACAGAATCTGCAAGCGTCAGATAATGTCGGCAGGATCTGCTTAGTTTCTGCCAACAATTTGCCTTTATGTTATATCGACAGGTGATGTTAACAGAATACAAGCCTAATGCGAACGCAATTGATGGCAGACTGCCGTCATTTTCTGCTCGAATCTGCTGAGAGTCTGCTAGAAGACTGCAGACATTTTGTTATCTGGGTACATACTGGAATTTTACTAAAGTATGAAATTTACTGTGGGAATGAGAAATCTGCATTAATATACCTACTAATTAATAAACAACAACGATATTTGTAGTCGGTAATTGATAGATTTAAACGGTATCGATATATTTTTTGTTAATATCCATTAATATCCGTTAATAGTTGTCCGTTTATAGCTTGGATTTGAAAAATATATGATACGACTTAATCGTGCTCCTGATCGCATGAGAACTCTTAGCGATACCGTTTATCTTATTGAGGTTATCGTTTGCATATGACATAATATGCATTTAATCGGAGTAACACGACTGCTAGAGAGTACTCGTTCTATTTTTTGAATTTTATATGTGCATGCGTATTTATATCTTGTTAGATAAGTGATAAATTGTTGACTTTACTTAGTACATCACTATCATCATTTATTTTTTACGTATCAGACATTTTTTAATCAATGAAAATGTTTATAACGTTTGACGCAAATACGATACAATTATGATGATATGCGATTTAAGCAATAATTTATACGTATATATCACATTATGTGCATAAAAATAAATTGTTAACTTTTTTTAACGAATTCTCTCTGATATAGATAAAGTTATTTGTTTGATTTATATTTTGAGATTTTTTTTTCTTTTAAATTAACTAAAAATTTTATTGTTTTTTGGATATTTGTCAAATTTCTCGGATAAAGATCAATTAATCAATCAGTTGCTACATTTGGAAGAAAATGCATCTCGGTACGCTCTTCTTTTACGTCTCATCATTACTTCAATATAAGTATCGCAAGCCTCATATACATATATATATATATATATCCTATGAGGCGTGAAATTATTCTCTACTAAGACAGCGAAGACGTCTGTAGCTAATTCATACTGTTGATTTTATGGCGATTCGAAGATTTTATTATCTTTTATCATTTATACATACGTATGTACTTATATAATTTGCATGAAGAGTCAGAATTTAAAAATATTCAAAAGTATGTCGTATATGAAAATTACGAAATAGAAAATCTTGATGTCTAAATTTTATCTCACATTAATGATACATTGAATTTTTTTAATAGTCTACAGAATTACACAATGTTTTTAAAGGATATATTATATGTATACGAGATAGTCATCATAGAAATAAGAAATAATGCTTGCTTGACACGAAAGATAATAATAAGCGTTAAATAATGTTTACGCTGCAATTTTGTGTACACATAACCATTGTGAGGCACCGATTTAGAAAATGTAGGGCATCATTTGCGGAAGCTATACCTACACTCTACACTAGACACGTTTCTATGATGTGCCAACGTCAATAGAAACGATAAAATAGAAAGAAGCGTCGTCATTAAGTAACGCCTATATCGACAATCTATTATTAGGTTGCAGTCTATAGTTCGAGCTTGAATAGTTATTATGTGGCATCGGAATAAATATAAAATGTGACGAACATTCGTAAAAAAAAAGCGTGACGACATTGTAACATCTCAGCTAAAATGTGACAAATGAAAGTAGTGTCGTCTCGTGGCAAGGTTAGTGTCCTATTGTGATTCGTAATCCATTTTTTAAATAAAACGAATCTAAACGTAAAATAAAAGATAAAGAATTAAAAAATTAGAATTAAAAAAAAATTTCTAGATCTTTTCGACAACACGAATATACCTTATTATTACATTTGTATTATCGAAAAGCTTTAAAGATTTTTGTTTTTATTGATTAATTCTAATTCGATGATGCTAATGAAAGATTTAAATTCCAATTTTAGCCTCTTGTCTTTAATTAGTACGTACTAGTTACTACCTATTGAAAGTAGAAAGCTCTCTCTCTCTCTCTCTCTCTCTCTCATCCTCTTTCTCACTGATTCTGCAAACGGAACAATCATCATACCGTTAGATTCAAGCACTAACTGCATTTAATTTAACATTGTTTATTAGAAAAATCTGCATTGTCTTATTGGAACTTTAGAATTTTCTAATTTCTAGGAATAGTTAAAACCTCCAACGGAAAACCTCCAACTCATCATATCTTGAATGCAATACTTATCAATTGTTTTTCTTCTTCGTTAGGATCGGCAAATAATGACAGATAATGAAGATTCATTGAAAAAGAATAAAGGACTTGGAAATTTGTATCGATACGTTCCTCAACTCAATCTATACAGATTTTATATCTATATAGATTTTGATGGAAAAACTCAAGCAGAAATACTTTTAATGTGCTTAGGATTTGCAATATAGATAATATAACATAGTAGAAGACATGATGGAAAATGCACAGGGAAAATCATACGGTACTGAGAGGCGGTGAATGGTGCGGTCAGAAGTGACGCAGGGTTGGCGCGGCGCTCTGCGAATCAATAGTTCGTCGACTCGACTCGCCGACCTAATGTCGGGAAAACTCTCTGCCGCGCCGGTAAAATACGTTTGCGGCATTGACGATTTTCGAATCGAAAAATCGTAATATATCTAGGCTGCTATTCAATCGCAGCCTAGACAGCCTATACTAATCCGCGAGTTGTTTCGGATTATGTCGATTTTTGCGAGAGTAAAAATATGAAAAATTAATCGGAGACATTTCTGGCGCCCGCGTGATTCTTTTCGACGGAAAGAAACGCGACGAGAAAAATCTTCCTGATGAGACGAAAATGTCGTTGATTAGAAATTAAGCAACACATTCCCCAATCATTCGACAATTTTTTTTATCTTTACAATCTCTCACGAACGTATGATGAATACGGGATAAACAAAGACGTGATTTGTGACGATGCGTAAGAGATGACGCGATATACTCGATGTACAATCACATGGAAAATGTATATATATTATTAACGGGAATTAATTTAATTGTATTATTCGTGTAAGGCACGCGATGAAAGAGATATTGTGGAAATAGCAGAAATATATATTAAATATTAAAGAAATAAAAAAATTAGAAATAAAAATTAAACAAATAAAATATTCATTGTGCATTTCTTCTATTGTGCGTTGGATTTTTATAATATTTTATTACACGTTTATTTCAACAGAGAACACGTTATTTTTATTGCCCCTAATTAGTCAATAATAGCCATTTTAATCATTAAATATACAAGGTGTTTAAAAATTCGTGCCCGCGAAGTATAAGATGTGATACTTTATGCTAAAAAAAAACAACTTTTTTCTTTTGCAAAATTGCGTCTAACAAGTAGTTCTGGCAGGAGAGCAAGTTGAAATTAACAAATAAGCACAAAAATTATTTATCGGATGCAGTTTTGTTAAAGGAAAAAGTTGTTTGTTTTTAGTAAAGTATCACATCTTGTACTTTGCGCGAATTTTGAAACACTCTGTATAGAGTCTACTCATTCTGTTGAAATTTGTAATTATCATTATTAGTATTTTTACCGAGCATTATAAGAAACTAACAGCAGTTTGCCAAATTACTATCCAAATCAATCGTCGGGTAAAGTAAACTAAAAGATTTTTATTCGATTGTTTAATTAGATAATAATTAATATAATAGTTTGTAAACTATCTATTATTTAATATTACTGTTTGTAAGAATTTATAATGAATTTATAAACTGCTATGCTATTTGCAGGATATAATTGTTGCATCTCATAGCATTTAATGTTATTATTTGATTTCTACGAAATAATATTCTGTTATTTTCATACAATCAATATATTGTATTCCAAATCGAATGTAAACATTGTATCCTGTATTCTCGGATCTACTACTCGATCATTAAAATTTTTTTTCTGAAAAAAATTCTAAAAAATTCTTCACTTGAAGAATTCTAGCACTTCCTATCAAAAGATTACAAGTCCATTAATTAGTACAATTTATAATGTTATTATCAATTAATACAATTTATATTAGTCAATTATTGATGTATGATAAGCTATCATGATTTCGATGCGATACATACAATATGACTAAATTAAAAGATTGACATATATGGCTTTCGAAGCATGTCGTAGTATACTATTATTCACGGCAATTTTTGCTAGTTACTTATCTTGCTCTGCTTCCTTTTGTTGCTATTCGCATTTGCCTAGTTTTAGAGTTTTATCTAGCTATTGTTGATCGAAGCAATCTCATCTCTTCTTAAAAATTCCTTCTTATCGTTCATCATTGCGTTTTCACGATGATGCACTATGCAAAATTCAATTTGACTAGGTCGCTAAGTTGGTCAATCGAAACGCAGGTTGCCGGCATCAATTCTCAAACATAAATGCCGTGATAGAGGAAGCCAGGTGTGACTTATGTTCAATCATTTCCTGTGCATGTCGTATTTACGACACGAATGTAGAATAGACAGGCGGATCGTTCCTCTCTTCGCACAAAACCCAATGATGTTAATAGATGTAATAGATGTAATATAAACAAGATCAATATATGTATTAACGATTGCAATCTTCTTAACGTGTGTCAGTTAAGAAATAATCAAAGCGTATGCCTACATATAGAATAGAAATAAATTTGATTATTGTGGTTTCTCATTAAAATGAGATGTGGGAAACGTCGGATAATATTTTGCGTTCAAGCAATTCAATGCCAGTTTTACGCGTGTGCATCTTTGCGTGATCGTTTTACGTAGTAAAACATGATCGTGGGATACGGTCCAAGGACAACAATGTCGTCTCAAAGAGAGCTCTCATAGGTTTCATGCGCAGTCATGAATTAGATACACGCATGTGTCCGCATACGGTATCTCTCATTAAGAAAAATGACGTAATTACTCGATAGGCGTTAATCGTACGATAATTGAGAAGAAGCAGTTTACCTTGCGTAACTATTGAGTTCTTTTCCAGACGCAGATTAATCTGCGTGTCTACATATTTGTTAAGTACTGTGGTTACATTTGGAAAAAATTAAAAACGAACTAGACCACTTTTCTTGAGAAGCACTTTAAAATGTACAATATTATTATTATTATTATTATTATTATTATTATTATTATTATTATTATTATCCTATTCATAATTTTTTGTTGAATTTTTTTTTGAAATTTGGATATTATTGTATACTTATATACAGTGAGTGCAAAAGTACAGAGAAAATGTTTTTTAAAAAAACTTTATTTTCAAAAAATAAATATTATCCAGCGACAAATGAGTAATCGAACTGATAGAGTCGAATCGATATCGATACAATGATTTCAACATCAATTTGACGATTCAACATAATTTTAATTAATGATCATTTCTTACTGAGTAATTAACAATTTATTTATAAAGAATAAAATAGATTGTATATTTCTTAAAAAATTATATATACCAAAAAGATGTGTATTAATTATAGAAAATGTGTAATCTGAAAAATAAGCAAAAATTAAAAATTACATTGTTTGGATGCTCAAAAAGTAATGCGTACAACCAAGAAATTTAGCTTCTAAAATCAGAAACACAGGCGAAGTTTGTGTATGTTAGAACAGAATATATTCATTGTATAAAATTGCTAATTAATGTTTATTTTCTACAAATAAAACTTTTTTATAAAAAATTTCCTTATACGAATATTTTTGCACTCACTGTGTGTGAGTGCGAACTTATAACAAATCACATTTATGTTTAACGATAAAGAATCTTTAAGGATAGAAAAAAGTTTCTTAATCATACATTTTTAGTTTATAAGTTTTTAATGTTTGATAATCTTTTTGAATGCAAAACATTAAATACATCAAATGATTGTATAATATCTCAGTTTGGCCGCCGCGTGTGTCTCACACTGTTTGTCGAGTCAACCTGCATCGCAGTTGTTTAAAATTACCGGTTAGACGTAGAGAACATTTTTCATTTCTTATAAAAATAAAAGATACCTCTATAAATTTTTTTTTTATTATAGAGCTTTTAATTATAATTTTTTGCGATCTAAATAAGCATCTTTCGTACATGAAAAATCGCATTTGGCATTACACTTTCAATTAAATTAAATGAGTGATGTGAATTAAATTAGATGCAAGTTACAGTTTCTAAAAATAGTTTCCATTAGCTTCTCCTTATTAACAAAGGAAACAACATGTCGCATAGATATTGCAAGGAAATAACGGACATTTGTTGGGAGATCGATCTATCTGCATTCTCGCGCCTAGCACCGAAAGTCTAAAAGAGGAATCCTATTCTCATACTTTGTGAGAGACCTTGAGAGATGAAGAGAAAGAGAGAGAGAGAGAGAGAAAGAGAGAGAGAGAGAGAGAGAAAGAGAGAGAGTATAGCAGGTTCTGACACGCCAAATTGCTGCTCACAGTCTAATCGTAAGAAGATATTCGCGATAAGGGATTTTCACTTACAAGTTACAACCATCGTGTCGAATCGTGCCGGCGAATTTGAAACATATAGGCAGGAAGTGTCGGAGACTATTGATTTTAACCAGGGCCCCTGGTTTGGCTTGACGCAACCCGTATTTTACAACGTATTAGTGTCGCTTTTATACAGCGTGAATATTGCTTCACATATTATATAATATAAACAGTAACTTATATATTGTACACAAAGTATTTTTATGAAAAAAATCTATATCGTATTAAGTTGAAAGATTAATTGTTTCTAATTAATTATATTAATTGTCTGTTTTATCGTACATTTGACATCTTCTTACGAGACTCTAAAAAAGTTTGTTCTAATCGTTTGGAACTTTTGTGCTAATATATATAATATAATTTAATATAATTTATTAATTTTAAAATTGGATTTAATTAGACGAAAAGAAAGTGAAAAATTGCGAAAAGTTTCTTTTGATTAAAATTTGCATTAATTACATTTTATTATTAATGTTATCTATTTATACATAATTAAAATTCGACAAAGAGAAAGAAAGAGAGAGAAGAAGAGATCAACAATAAAACCAAATGTTCTGTATAATTTATCGATTTGCGAGTTTTGAGAGAGTTAAATCAGTGACTGATACTTCATTTTATTGCTCTCGAGGCACTCCCGCAAAGATTTCTCTTAAAAAAAAATCACACACGATGCCGTATACGTGACGTATCTAAAGAGCATGCTCGCCGAAAATACTCGCGCGCTGATTTCTAATTCTAACATATGAAACACATATGTTCTCGGCTGTTGCTAATACTACACTCTGAAGATGACAAGGTCTCCGCCTTCGTAAAATACATCTACCGATGGTCTCTCAGCACATAAAATTCGAAGGTCAAGCATCGACGTTTCTCTACATTTCCCATAAAGTATCTTCTACACGTATCTGTTTTGAATTTTACATATTAGCTCGATATGCATTAATCGAGATGCATTGTTGCACCGATTCTGTTGAACGTCTTCAATTGATGCAACAAATCCTATAGCTATCAAAAAGTATTTAACAGATTGTTTAAGAAATCATCCAAGTCAATGATTGTATACGAAACTCGTATGAATAATGTAAACGTTTATTTGTGATATTTCACAGTTATGTGACATCAATAATCTCTCTAGACAGATTGTAAAATAGTATTTGAGCTGTATTCGTAGATCGAATTGCTTTCTGATGCGAAACAGTATGGAACTGATTAGGATCGGTGACATAGAAGCATCGAAGGGCGGCTAAAATTCGCTCAAAATCGAAGGGGTCTTGTAGAGCTTGCCCGGAAGAATTCGTTATATCAACATGATTGGTTCCATGGGGAACAAAGAAGTCTAGACTATGCTGGTGTGTAGCGAGAATTGTTCTTTTTTTCTCTGACACCGACGGACGCCCTGTCATCCTCATCGTCAGTGCCTTTCTCTAAGAGTTGGACTTTTATATTCTCTCTGTACGCACGAGAGTGACAAACATGACATCCCTTTAAAGGAATGTTCGTTCATGCACCGATACGATGCAACCTAGCTGTGGTGCATATTCTAATTCCGGCTCTCTCTCTCTCTCTCTCTCTCTCTCTCTCTCTCCCCCCCCTTCCTCTCCCTGCAATTTATTCCTCCAAGAAGATAAATCGTATATGGAATGCAATGTTACGTCAATAATGAAACTAAAGATAATTGCAACTGATAACTGCGTTATATTATACTTTTTGATTTCGTTAATTGGTCATTGAGATCTTTGACATCATTAAATCTTTTGGTATCAGTTTCTATCTACATATTTCTATCTATCTATACCTATCATGGATATACGTAAGAAATGAAATAATTACAAACTCCACTCAATTTCTAATTAAACTTCTAGTATATTTAGTATTTCAGTATTTTACGACGTTAATAAGTACCAATTATACACTGATCAAATTTTTTTAATGCTAATTCATTGCATTTCGCTGCAAAAATGAATAGAAATGTATTTTATGTATATTTTTTTAAAAAAACATAGGATAATTATTAACTTTATCGGATCATGCACATCGTGTACATGCTCTAAATCCGTATCGCGTACATTGGCGGAAGTGCGTGAACGAGCACTCTCTTATACACCGCTGATTGATAATACCGTAGTACACGACGATGCGCACGTATATACATTAATTGCGTATGCCGGATGTTGAAGTCCATGCACGTTGCGTACTATCAAGTTGCGTTATACCAAGGACAGTCGGACGAATCATGATCGATAGTAGAAGAGATCTGCTGAATCCGTTATATCCCACAATCATTAGAAACAATATTTTTGAAACTATAAACTCTCGTTAAACTAACGTAAATATTATTTTGTTTTAGAGCGCGCAGAACAGATTGTTAATTAAAAATGGCAAGATTGTGAACGACGATGGGATAATCGACAGCGATGTCTACATCGAGGATGGTATCATCAGGTATGCAAATATGAAATACATTTTAATTACACGATATGCGTAATATTGATTTATATTCCGCATTCATACATATAATGTGCATCGTATATAGGAATCACCAGTAGATTTATTAGGGCAAATTAAGCTCAGATTCGCACGATTCTCAAAAATAGCGAGGTTTGTATTTAAATTGGTAATATGCCGGTAATATTATAATATATTTAGCTCACTTGTCTAACCGCTACTTTATACAAACTAAATGTGATTACATTCGCGGTAATTTTATCACTGAATGAGGTGTGTAGCAACAGATAACACATTTACGTTCGCTGTAATTTATCAAACGAGCGTGACTGGTCGTAAACGTTAGATAATCGATAGAAACTATCCAAATCAACTGGTCAATGTCAACTGAGATTTGACTAATTTGACTAATTGAACTGTAATTTATCAAAAAGTCTCTTGAATTGATTGCGAAGGACGAAGGAAATTATTTGATAAAAATTTTCATTTTTCGCAGACAAATGGGACGTAATCTCATTATTCCGGGTGGCACGAGAACCATCGATGCTCGTGGAAAATATGTAATGCCCGGTGGCATAGATCCACATACACATTTCGAGTTCGAGTTTATGGGTACCAAGTCGGTAGATGACTTTTATCAAGGCACAAAAGCCGCAGTCGCTGGCGGTACCACGATGATCATTGATTTTGTGGTGCCGCGAAAAGACGAGAGCCTCGTGGAGGCTTACGAGAGATACAGGCAATCGGCGGACCAAAAAGTATGCTGCGATTATGCGTTGCACGTCGCCGTTACATCTTGGAGTCCGAAGGTAAATTGATTAAAACATTTTATAAGTTTATATTTTTTATATATTATATCTTACAACAGATATATTGCAATCCAATCAAGTTTGTTAGAACATGTCACAAGTATCTACTTCTAATTTGATCAGTTTTCCTAGCTATCGACTACTATACTATTGCTTTTATGATATGATATATCAATCAAGCATTTACGCTATAAGTGCAACATAATGTTTAAGCCAGGTCATTGCGCCATGTGCATCTATTCTGTCTTTCTAGTTATCTGGAACGAGATAATTTCAATGTTTAACAAATTAAATCCTCCTAAGAAAGAAAATTTATTTAGGTTTGACATCTTTTTTCCCTTCTGTTAATCATATTTAAAATTATGACATTTCTAAATACGATATTTCAAAAAAAATCAACACTTTATAATGTTTATCTATTATAGACTTACACGTTGATTATGTTAACTAGACGTATCAATTGTAATCGTAATGACAATTTATCTAATTCCGATGTAAGTTACGATATATATGAATTACATAAAATTAATATAATTCTATCTTTTATACTTTTTGGTCATTGAGGTAGTCGTAATTCAATTCAAAAGTTTTAAACTTAATGAAATTCATCAGATGTTAACACTGTCTGATATTAGTAGTAATCTGATTATCATTATATCGATGATCAATTAAGATTTAACTATTCATTTTCTTGTTCAAATTATATTCTCTCCATAATATGGCGAAGCGGAAAGAGAATTCAATTTTTCGTAGTTCCTGTCTCTTAGCATGGTTCAGGTCTTAAAAAATGCAGAGCTTTAATTATCGACATTCGATAGAGATTGGATCAGAGCGATTCCAAATGTAGGAAAACTAACAAACTCGTTCTGTAAATTGGTTGTGTAGTTCTCCGTAGTAATCGGCTTATAACTACGATCTACGATTACCGATCACGCGGTTGGAATACCGAGTGACGGCGGATGAGAAAACCGCACGTGCTCCCTGAGGGCACGATAGATGAAAGCGATTTGCCATTGAGCCTCCTTATTTGCTGTTCATCATACAATCGAAAGGAAGCCACGTTCGCAATTCATTATTCATCGATACTCATTGCCTCATCTGTCTGCAGGTCAAAGAGGATATGGCGACTCTGGTGAAAGAGCACGGCGTCGGTAGCTTCAAAATGTTTATGGCGTACCACGATATGTTTATGCTCAGAGATCCGGAGCTGATCGAGACTTTCAAGGCGTGCAAGGAGATTGGCGCCATTGCTATGGTACATGCGGAGAACGGTGATCTTATCGCGGAGGTATATCATATACGTACACAAAATGATGATAACGTACACTAACTAACGCACACACTATCCGATCAATTCGTTGCTTCATGATACTTCTGATTATTAATCCTCGCTAATATCCTCTTAAGATTATATTGAAGATATATATTGAAAGATATATCCGAAATTTCGTACGTTTCAATATAGATATATTTCTGAAAGCATAAAATATATAGTGTATTTATATATAGTAACTTCTAAGCTTTTAATATCTTTTGTTTACTATGGTCGACGAACAAAGTAACATAAAAAGAAAGCTAAGCTAATAAAATTGCTATGTGACTTGAAAATTATACGAGTAATGGAGGTTAATAGTATGTATCCACATTGTTTGAAACAGGATTTTAATGTGAAATACAACATACTAGTTCTTTTTTATCATTATAAACTTGTTCCAGAATGCGAAGAAATTACTAGCCGCAGGAGTAACTGGCCCAGAAGGCCACGAGATGTCACGCCCCGAAGAAGTCGAAGCGGAGGCTGTGAATAGAGCATGCGTTATCGCGAATCAGGTAAACGCTTCGCTGTGATATCATTGCTAAAACATTGATATCTTTTAGTCAGAGTTTCGTATATTCGTTCTTCGTTATCTGTTTTGATGTATATCTTACTTTGTCTCAACACGCAAGATTTTTTTATATTTGACTTTTAAGGTTCTATATAGATGTACTTGGCACGGTATCCATAACAGTATTTAGTTCACGAACGATCATAAATTTAGTAGATTAGAAATCAGGGTGCTACTTTTCGTAGCATGTGCCTGATGTATGAAATTTTCGAATTGTACTGAAATCAAGAAATATCTGTATCACGCCATAAAATGTGATAATAGCGCTTAAAATTACTTTATTGCTTATCTATTTAATTTAATTTTTTTTCTCTCTAAATTTATACTTTGTCATCGTCCTTTCTTCTTTCCTTATATCTTTTTAAATATTTCTTTTTTAATTTTATAGTTTTAAATTCCATTCTTTACATATACTTAAAAAAGATATATTACTTTAAAAAAATTAATTTTTTACTCTCCCCACCCTCTCTCTCTCTCTCTCTCTCTCTCTCTCTCTCAGCAACTGAAAATATATATATTTTTTTAAATTACTATCGCATCTTATGCCGTATTAGTATCAAAATTCCGCATGCTTAGGTCAATTGTCCGCTGTACATAGTGCATGTGATGAGCCGTAGTGCCGCCGAACAAGTGGAGGCCGCGCGTAAGCGTGGTGTTTGTGTCTTTGGTGAAACCTTGGCAGCTGCAATTGGCACGGATGGTACCAACTACTTACACAAGTGCTGGAGACATGCCGCCGGCCACGTTATAAGTCCACCACTCAGACCTGATACGGATACGCCACGAGTACTTGTGAACATGTTAGCTAAGTGAGTCAAAGCCAATGATAAATTTAGGATGACTTTGACATCGAAATAGGCTAGAACGTAAATTTACGAAATCATCTATACGCGAAATTATAGATACTTGATTCTTTGAAAATTAGCAAATCGAATATACCATATATATTATTGATCAAAATTAGCCAATACAAACTATTAGTTGTTAACAGCAATATTTAAACATAGATCCGATTGCAGACATTCTTAAATAAATCGTACTTGCCAAGTATAGTATCTTGTCTATAAAATGCCGGAAAACACTTTCTTTTGAGGTCGATGCAATAGTTGTATCAACATATTTTTCTTTCTACTTAAAGGGAATAACGCACGACTGGTCTTTTTCTAAATAAGTAAGCGTACACATTGAAAAAAAAGTTAGATTTATAGAGAGTGTTGAAGATCTTGAACAGAAAAACTCGATGTGTTTCTTTGCGACATTTCTTGCCATTAGGTATCTTTTATTCTATTTATCTCAAATTGTGTTTTTCAAGTAATGTTGCATGTATGTATAATATATGACCCTAAGTATCTATTACCGAGTACCAAAGTCTTGTTTCGCGCCCTCCATATACTTTCTATTCCGCTGATTAACGGAAATAGGTTGCAATTGCAGCAATAGTAATTTAAGTTTCTATGTAATCCAGCTAGACGCTTGCGTGACATACGCGCAAATTGCACAATTATGCCGTTCGCACACTGAAATTTATATTTGATCGTCGAAATTTACTCGCATGCGTATTGAACGTAACTCGTTATCTTTGTTTCTCCTTTTTCTCTTATTTTTATTCATTTACCTATTACATATAAATATTTCTCTCTTATGGTTATTTTTACTTTTAGCATTACGTATTGCGCATGTAAAAGCATATAAAATATTATATAGACGTTGATATAAAAATATATTTTATTTGAAACTTTTTTAAATTGTTAGAATTGTTGTAAATCGAGCACAGCTGAAAAAGATTTTGTTTGATAGCTTTATGATTTGTAAAATTTGACATATAGTATCGATATTTATCATAAAATACGTTTTTTAGAATTAAAAACACAGATCTAATTTTATACGCTAATGTTATAATTTCATATATTTTATATGAAATTACTTTAGTATAATTAAAAACTAATATTTGTATATAAAATACAAGACTATACAAATTAGCGCGAGACACTATTATGTCTCCTAATAAAAGGTAATAGCGATAATTTTAATATTAAAACATTTTGAAATTTTTATTGAATTTCGATATAAATTTTTTCAGTTATAAGTTGTTTTGATTAATTAAAGGTAATAAACATAACGATAAAAAGAATATAACAGTTCATTATAACAATGAGAGAATAAAAATATCGCGTTTAGGTGAATAGTCCGTTGTACATAACGGCGATTTCAAGCAAGTCGGCTGCCGACGTTGTGTCGGCGAAGCGATCGGACGGTATCATCGTTTTCGGGGAAACCTTGGCAAGCACCATCGGTATCGATGGTAGCGAGCAATATGGCAAAGACGTGGAAAGAGCAAAGCGTTTTATTACTAACCCACCGTTGCGGCCTGACCCAACGACACCTGCCTATCTAACTGAACACCTGGCCCAGTAAGTAGATTGTATAAAGAATCCCTGATGTCTTTATAATGGCTGGGTTGTTCCTTCTCGTACTATTTAATTGAATTTTTTTATATTAAAAACAATAAATATTTTAATTTTTTAGTTAAGAGATATTTGTTTCCAATTAAATAAAAAAATGAAAAATGAGAAGATTATGATTTTGGCACTTTATGAATATTATTATGTATAATTTTTTCTTTATTTACACTCTTATATTTATTAATCTTTTTTTCATTCTCTTTCTTTCCAATCAAGAATGTGTTGGATTATTATCCTATATTATTTCGCTCAAAC
>Ga0157363_1000482_pt1 | contig 30479 bp, 23 predicted proteins | sample AttsexASBM1_FD_111477 | JGI IMG/M metagenome (GOLD analysis project Ga0157363, IMG submission 111477) | Fungus gardens microbial communities from leaf cutter ant in Ribeirão Preto, State of São Paulo, Brazil - Atta sexdens ASBM1 | ecosystem: Host-associated > Fungi > Mycelium > Unclassified ... | reverse complement strand
TCACTCACTCACTCACTCACTCACTCACTCACTCACTCACTCACTCACTCACTCACTCACTCACTCACTCACTCACTCATTCACTCACTCACATTATTCTCTTTACGATTCTCGTCTCATCTGTTTTTGCAGAACTAGAAATATAATACCACGATCGATCTCTGCGCAGAAAAGAATGCTAATCGCAACTCTCGTCATTCGCTCGTGCAAGGTGCATTTTCGCGCAACTAAAATCCGAAATCAGCTCCAAACTGTACTCGATTCTATTTTTTTTTTCATTTTCAGAAGAGAACGAAAAGACACAATACGGCGCGGTTTCAAAGACCAGAGCTTCGATGTAAAGAATTTCTCCGGGAGACGAAGTCTCTTCCGTGATAAATTTCGCCTTAATGCCTGGAGAGGAGAACGCGAGGTGACGATGATAACTCGCTTCGTCCGGCACACTCCGAGTACCCGGCACAGCGCTCATCGCTCAGCACTTACCGTCGACTCTCTCGGACTCTCTCGGCTCGGCTTGACAGGCGACTTGTGAAAATTATGATAATACGATACCGGTTCTCGCGTTTACGAGAATCCGTACCAGATTATCAACGGCCGATTGTTAATTCCTGTTTGTCTACTCTTCCGTTTCACGCTTCGCCAATCGGAAGATACTGACAACATGGCGTCGCGGCGCGCAGTCGGCGCAGTGCGCACGGAAACGGAAGGGCGGATACTTCTTGTGGCCGCATCCGCATCAGGCCGCATTACGTAAAGCTCTAAGCTACATTCCGTTTCACACATGGTGTGCATGATGTATGATTTTATTTTTCTTTAATATTCGATGAACAATGAAGATAAAATGATATATCTTGCACACTATGCGTGGGTTACATGACATTTTCCCGAAAAACTAGATTGGAAAATGTTGGTACTAACAAAAACCCCTAAGCAACACGATTTTAATTTGTACGGATTAGGGTGCCGCCATGGGTACATGGAATCGGAATGACGGAACGAATTTCTTACTAGAAAATTGAGTTCACTACAATTCCGTTCCATAAGAAATTTCTCTACCCGTCCCATATGGCCGCAACGGAATGGAAACAGACGGAATGTCATCTCGGTCGCAAGCTAATTTGCTCAATTTAATCAATATTTCGTTATTTTAATGCGAGTAAAGTAGTAATATGCATAATTTATGCAATTATCTTATTTATAACATTATCCAGCAAACGAGAATGGATTGAAATGAATTGAAATGGATTCATCAAATATTGATTTACGAATGTTAAAATGAATACTTTTCAATCCTGAATGCATTTTTATTCATTTACAGGAATTGCATGGAGCATATCTCTATGCTTTTCAATCTAAAAATAATATTAGCTCTTTCTGTGTACAACACACATATTGTGAATAGTGTTCAATTCAAAATTTTAAATAGAAAATGCAGTTTTTCAATCCAATTGCATCCAATTGAATCTAATTGAATTCAATTGAATCCAATTAAATCCAAAAAAAGTATTTGCTATTTAAAATACGTAATATTCGGATAGAAAAAATTTTCAATCCATTTTAATCCATTCTCGTTTGCTGGATACTTTAAATACTGAAAAATACTGAATTATAAGAGTGAGATATATTTTGTTACCAAAATTTCATTGCGTTCCGGCTGCGGAACGGATAGAGAAAATTTTTACGGAACGTATGTGGCATGTTCAGCTGAATTGATTGAATCTAAAAATTGAAACGAATATTTAGAAAACTTTTTTTCTACAACGATGAAGAAGAAGTGTTGCTAATGTTAAAATGTTATTACTAATGTTATTGCGAAAGGCAAGAAATGTGCCAAGTTGGCGTGCTATTCCGATATTTAAGAGTGTACGAAAATTTTATTTCGCTTATAACATTTTATTACAACAGAAATATACAAAAAAAACGAAAATTTTATACAGTCAATGTTTACACAAAGAATGAGGCGTCTCCAAGACACAAAACAATTTCAATTCTTTGAAATGCAAACGATCGATTGTGACAAGTTCTTCAATTACTTCAGAATGACATCGGTATTATTTGAAGAACTGCTGACATTATTTGGACTGTATAAAACAAGAATATGTCGTATTCAAAAATAAGAATTATTATTAATTTTCTTCTTTGAAGTTGTCAAATTCTCAATCATCAACAATAGCCGAATCGACATAGACTGCAATTGACATAACATTCCGTTGATTCTATATCGTTTCTATACTTTTCGGCCATGATTCCGATACAGTAGAGAAATTTTTTACGGAACAGAATGCTAGATGCTAATGTACTCATTTCTAATAAGAAATCCGTTCCGACGTTCCGATTTCGTGTACATAAGACGGCACCCTTATAATTAATACTGAAGATCGATTCTGTATCTTAAAACAAGACAAAAATTATAAAAGTGAATGAATTTACTAGAATACTGATAATTTCATTGATATCTAATAAATTTGCTTACTTTTCATCTCGTTTCAAGATACAGAATTGATCCCCTAGTCTAGCAGTTGAGTATTCTCCCATCGTTCGACTGTGAACAGGGAAATACTCGACTGTAGTTAGTTAATTCTTGCATTTTGATCCAGTTTAAACCCTCAGTGGAAACTAAACTGTTGTTGGTTCCTGCACACTGAACGCGGTAACGCTTGCCGCGCGGCAAAATGTGATGTGGTAGCCAATAAGCTTACAGCTTCTATTGTGTTCATTGGTTGCCGCGTCTCACGCAAAAGTTTATGCACCCAGTATGCAAGAGCCATAACAGAAGTAGCGCTAATAGCGTCTCCTCGAACGCATCAGTCATAGATGTGTTCAGTGTAAATCTGAGATCCTAGCAAAAGGGGAATGGATTAAAATGAATTGAAATTTTCTTCTATCCGAATGTATTTTAAATAGCGAATACTTTTTTTGGATTCAATTGGATTCAATTAGATTCAATTGGATGCAATTGAAATTAAAAAACTGCTTATTCAAAATTTTGAACAATATTCATAATGTGTGTTGTGCACAGAAAAAGCTATTATTATTTTTATATTGAAAGACATAGAGAATATGCAATTCCTATAAATGAATAAAAATGTATTTAGTATTGAAAAGCATTCATTTTAACATTCATCATACATCAATAACATTCATCAATATTTCTGAAAATCTGAATCCATTTCAATTCGTTTCAATCCATTCTCGTTTGCTGGGATGCGAGCTAGCAAATGGCAAGCTTGATCACGTGATCTCCGAGTGCCAAGAATTAATTTCAAACACTACAGAACTGTAAACTGTCTTTTAAGGTTAAATTAATAAAATGAAATTGTTTATTTTTATGAATAAATAAAAAATTCCTTATTAATTGAAAATTTCTTTCGCTTTACTAGAAATTGATAATAGTATATTAAATAGATTATTAATGTGCATATGAGCAGACTCATATGCAAGATGTTTTTCTTAAAAGAAAATATTACATTACAAAATAATTTCTGCAATTTAATTAAGTTATATCACTTGATTTATGTTCATTAGAGTCTTTAATATATTATAAAGAGGAAAAGAAATAAAAACTTTCCTCACTAAATATTATACTTAATGTACTCCATCAATTTCTATTGATAGCATTATTATAAATATACAGATTATGGATTTAATTTAAGCGCGAAAATTTGTATTAACTCTATAAGCTCGGTCTTTAAATCCGAAGTGGATCGAGCAACTTGATTGGCTCTAGAAATGTTAATATCGAACACAGATGAGATGACATGTAGCAGAAAGATGCGAATTACCGAATGATTTTCGAGGTAAAAGAGCAAACGGACGCCTCCGATTTGCAATGTCGAACGCACCTCATATAGCAATATTACTAAGCGCTTATTGAACTACAGACAATTAGATCGAAAATGGCGGTCGAACAGTCAATAAGAAAATTGTCAGCATTTCGGCTCAGAAAATCGATTATGGATTTTAAAATAAAGTGAAAAATATAAAAGTAAGCAAATTTACTAGAATATTTACAATTTAATTGATCAATACTTAGTAACTTTTGCTCACTTTTGTAATTTTTATTTCAAAATCCACAATCGACCCTCAAATAAAAATATTACGCTAGTACGAAAATGCTAAGGAAATACTATAGTACAATATTACAGTATATTATAGTATAGTATATTTCCCTAATTTTTCATATACGTTTACCTGGTTTCTATTCTTCATGGTCTCGACAATTTGGTTACTCCAACTTCCTTTAAGGAACGTTTATATTGCCGTAACCATATGCCGTAATCTGTAAAAATTGATTAATCACAGTCAAGTATTCCCCTCTTATTTGATGGTAAGAAGAGCGTATTCGAATTTGATTGGTCAATTTTTGACAGATTACGGCATCCTTAGACTACTTAATGCTACAAATGCTTCAAAGTATCTTTTGATTGGTGAATTAGTAAAATTCTTTCTTCCAATTAATCAATCAAACACTTCAAAGCATTTGTAGCGCGAATGGACCGCACTCTTAAGATGAAATCACACAATGCGGAATAGAACTGCGGAATAGAGAATGCGTCATTGAAGCAACCAATCAGCGTTATTCTACGTTATTCCGAATAGTGCTTGGTTGTTTCAATGACGCATTCTTTATTTTGAAGCTTTTTTCCATACCGTGATTTCATCCTTAGGCTCGGTCTCACCAACTCCGATTATGGCTGTCCAAAATTCACTGCCAGCGCTGAAAATGTATAGTATATGTAACCAGAGTGTATAGTATATGTATAGTATATGTAAAACCTCAGAAAGGCCCAAAATCTGTAACCACAAAATACTGCCGCGCACTAGTAGAGTGCCTCTAACAAAGTGGATGTAAATTACATAACAAGTTCTCTTAAGATACATCGTCCATTTTTCAAGGCTGGAGATGATAAATCGATATTTGATTCATATAATTGTGTTACATGTAAATATACGATTATACGAATCAAATATCGATTCTTCTCCAGCCTTAAAAAGTAGACGATGTATCCTAATGCATGGTCTACTAATGGGCAGTAGCAGTAGTGGATTAAGGAGTAGGCGTAAAAATCGACTAATCATAGTTGAATGTGAGAAAAATAATCAACTATGATTGATCGATTTCTACGCCTACTCCTTATTCAATTATTATTACTGTCCATTGTAGACCATGCATAAGTGGACGTTGCTATGCTTATATCACTTTCAAAGGGCAGTAGTGCGCCACAGCATTTTACGATACAGGGCGTCATGTCTTCTCTCAGGTTTTTCTCTGTTTCAGCATCAAAATAAGTCATGTGATCAAAATTGACACTTTTAAGATACAGGTTGTAGTCAGTCTCGCTACAAATGCTTTGAAGCGTTTAATGGATCAATTAGAAGAAAGAAATTTTGCAAATTGATCAATTAAAAAACGCTTCAAAACGTTTGTAGCATCGCGTTGATCGTATCCTTAATTTTAGTGTGAGTGCTTCTTCGTACTGACGCTCGACGTTCGATTTAAGTCAAAACAGGTCAAAACATGAATATCAATTTTAATCACGTAACTTATTTTAACGTTAAAAATGAGCATCGAACATCAGCATGAAAAGGTGAAAATTCAAGGTCCAGAGCCTCTATTCTTGAAAAAAGAAACGTATATGAAAGTCTAAGGAAATATTACAGTATACATTACATATACTATAGTATTTTCCTAAAATTTCGTATACGTTTCTTTTCAAGAATCAAAGGCTCAGAAGAAAATGTATAACCAAAATTGCATAATATCTATTATAAGGCGATCATAATTTTCGTCCAGGTAGAGGCGCATCAGAGATTTCAAGATCAATTTCATTTTTTTTTTTAATGGAATTATGTGTTTTTTTTACATAATATGATTTCTTTAATTATTCTGCGTACAAAAGTATTAAAAATATCGAAAAATTAATAGTTTACGAAATATTTTATTCTGATGTATATTCCCAGTCAGAAATGATAATGACATCGACATCGAATCGACATCGATTCGACATCGAAAACATCAAATCGACGTCGAATCGATGTCGATTCCATTATTATTTCTGATTGGGTTGACATAAAACGTTAAAAAATTAATAATTTTTTTATAATCGCACCTTAATACTTTTATGAAGAGAATAATGAGATGATTAAATTGGTATAAAAAAAACACATAGTTGCTTTAAAAAGATAAAGGCTGCAAAATGGATTGCAAATGATTTTTTAAATAATTATGTGTACTTTCTTTATCCCAATTGATTCATCTCATTATTTTCTTCATAAAAAGTATTAAAGTACGATTATCAAAAAATTAATAATTTACGAATTATTTAACATTTTATGTCAATATATGTCAGAATAAAGTATAAAATATTTCGTAAATTATTGATTTTTTGATACTTTTATCTTAATACTTTTAAATATAATTTTCAATATAAATTTTATTTATATAAAGTTGATCTTGAAATCTCTGAAGCGCCTCCATCTAGACAAAAATTATCGCCATATGATAGATTCCTTCATATCGCATGTTAGTAGTGCAATTGATTACACAATTTTTCCTTTAGACCTTATAAATTCTAAAAATATTTCTATTTTCTAAAATATTAGGTGCTAATAATTATTGCAACATTCTGTATACACAATATAATTTTATGACCCTCAATCTAATTATACAACAGTTTAATAATTTTTTTTAATGAGCAACAATTAAATTAATTTAAAAAAAAAGAAAGAAAGAAGATTGGCATCATATTGAGTAATAGTATCCACAGATGAATCAATATTTTTTTATAAATTTTGCAATATATTTCAAAGAACCTTCGTTTGACATATTTTGACATGACTTTCGTTTGACATAATACAATTGCATAAATCCTCAATATACCTCTAAACAATCAATAATATTTTATGATACCAAATATTGTAGATATTCTTAAGTTAAAGAGTACGAACTTGTATGAATAAAAGCTTAATTTCATTTGTGTATACAATTTGTATAAATTGAGATAATCCTACTTAGGGGAAAAAAAAAATTTAATTTATAACTTGCTGTACTAGACTGAATACTTTATGGCATTATGTTTATAAGCTCAATGTTTTTAATTGATTCAACATGTATGATAGAAAAACTTATATCTAGAAAGATTATATAACTTATATTTGTTAAAACACATACCTATCGGATTACAAAAATGTCTATTTGAAAAAAAGATTTAATCTTGTTTAAATATACTTTGGCAATATTCCAAAAGTGTGTCTACTCCTGCTTTGTTCCTGAAATTTGATCGACAGCTACACAATTTTTGATGCAGTAACTCAGGATAGATGTGTGCAACGCGCTTTAATGCGTCTGAAAAAACAGTATTAAAACTGTAAAAAATGTATTGTAATTAAAATATATTAAGAGTTGCATTATATTAAATTAAAAATTATGACTTGTAGCATCTTGAAAAACGCGACAGAATAGAGATGTACAAATTATTTGAAAATCTGACAATAAGATATTCGAATATAAATTACATATATTGATAATCTTATACATGCACGCATGCAGAAAGAGAGAGAAGGAGAGAAAGATATACACATACATGCCATAAATCCAATTAAGCAATCTATACGATACGATAATGCTAATGCCGGTAATATCGTAACTTTCAAGTCTCATAATTTGATCTCTGTCGAAAACAACTGTAAGAATACGCAATAAAAAAGATTAGGGTTTACATTTAAAAGTTTGAAGATGATTTTTTATGTAACAATGGTTAGTCCAAGGCTACTCTATTATTACTATGTAATGCGCCATTTAAAATCCTATAACTTTTGTATGAAATATTTCTTTCAGAAACGTTTTTAGGATATTTAAGAGGTTTTCGTTAAGAGGTCCGTTTTTTATATACTCTGTATATACAGTGCTCACCAAAAATTTCAGGCCAACTAAATATCTCAGAAAGTATTTTTGAGAAAAATGTTTTATAGATAAAAGTTATAGATTTTAAAAAGATCTATTTAATTATCTTATCTGTTTGATCTTGGGTGGCATCGCTAAAATCAGATCAAGGTCACATTGATTTTTTTTAATTGGACCTATTCTTCTTTCTGATTCCAGAATAGCCAATGTCAAAAGCTTTTCAAAACGCTACAATAGAGTTCATTTTTATTAAGTACTTTTCAAATTATAAGGCTTGAAAGTTACAGTACCGCTATTATTAGTATTATCCAAGGTATCTGACCAACTAAAACTTTCCCTCTTGAATATTACTGCTCTGAATCGATCAAGATTTCTTTTATTTTCATTTTTAAAAATTAATGTAAAAATTAATTTTCACTGCAAACATTTAAAATAAGAAAAACAATCTCCAATCTTTTATAATTCATATTTTTGTTACATTCTTTTTATTAATCTTTTTATTATCTATGTCTTAAAATTTCATCTGATAATAATTATGTTGTTAATTAAAAGTTATACTGCAACAATTTGATTTAGATAAAATAATGTCGATTAAGTTTGATTTAGATTCAAAAAAAAGAAACGAGATTTGAATCGATTTAACTTTCTGTTAGAAAGGTGCGAATTAAAAAAATTTAATTCGCACCTTTCTAACAGAAAGAACAAAACTATTGATGGTTACCTAACATTATCTCTTGGAAACGAGACTCTGGATCGTCCAAGTGAATAATCATTGTCGTGTACAAAGCATCAATGTGACTCTTACTGAAGACAGTGTCGTAATCTTTAGAAACAGCGCTCCACACGTCCACAAGCATTTCCACTGCAGCGTAGCGAACATCGTCGCAACCATCATCGAGTCTCTTCAATATCACTGGATACGTGCGATGTACATGTTCGTCGTCTAGACAGGACAATTTCTGTCCAATTTTTACTAATAGACGAATGGCGCGCATGGAATACAGTCGAGTCTTCTTTGCTTTATCGTCCACCAGACTAATTAAAACAGGCACGATCTTGTCGAAGATGGACGGAAATTGCTCCACCATAGGTTTTCTAGAATCCTTGTTTTCCTCATTTGTAGACAACTGTATTTTGTTAATCTCATCTTTTTTGTCGGGATTAACTATTGTGTTTTGTAGAATAGCGCAGAGGCAGCAAACGGCAGCCGTGCGAATAGCTTCAGCTGCTCTACCGGCGGTCCAAATAAGTCCAGGCATGATCAATTCCTCGATAATCGTGCTCACAAATCTATGCGGATCCTCGATACAATATAAATTCTGATTGTTTAGGAAATACTCCGAAAGTAGAATAAAATGTCGCAGCTTCAACTCGGGATCGGCGTCCTTGCTCATAGTTTTTTTAAAAATGGGTAATACAAGGTCTATATTATGCGATATGGCGATTCCGTTGCGACTCAAACAAGCGCAGAAAATTTGCGATTCTGCGCTGTAAACCGTCCACGAAGCACAATCATTGTGAATTGATGTTATCAACGGTTTCATGTGATTGCAGAAGAGATCATCGATGTTCTTTAGTGAATTTATGTTGACGAGTATCTCCAAAAGCCTATCGGCTTCTTTCCAAATGGAGGGTTCCGCGCTCATCGCGTACATGGTGAATATTATAGTGAATAAAGCTTGTGTTACCGCTTTACAATCCTGCATATTATAACACATTATTAGATCTAAGAATTAATCCAGAAAGAAATTTTAAAGTGAACAAATGACTGTAATAAATGTGTAATAACGAAGAAAGAATTGTATTCGGACCTCCTTACAAACTATAAGAAGAGAATTACAGCAGGAAAGTATCTGACATTGATAGTTGCTCTTTTTACTCTGACAGATATCCGGTTGCTGCAGAAAGCTCGTTATCTTGTCCAATTGTTGCGATAGAGCCTTTCGTTCGCTACCGCTAATGATCGCTGCAAAAACACGTAAGTGTCCGATTGTCGGGGATTCATCTAGAGTGGGAAGCACCAACTGACAGTAAATTTTGGGTTGCACGAAATAGCCTAGATATCGTGCCGCAGTTTCCACGCAATCGATGACTCTCTTATCCTCATCATTGCAAGCACTATAACAAGTCGTAATTAGATTATCACATAAGTTTTGACTTATAATATATACATAATTTTACAGAGTAAGATGGTGACTATTTAAAAAGTTAGCAGTTAAGTGTGTGCGCATAATTAACTCAATTATTATTATGCATCAATTATTATGTGCGTATAAGTTAAAAAAACTGGTAATTTGATGCTATTTTCAAATAAGTTAATTTTTTAATTTATTAACTTTAGTCTAAGATAGAATTTTTTTTTTTCTTTCTAAAAGTGTGAATAATCTTTCTAAAATTTTGATAATTGATTTTCACGATTGTCTTTACATTGTTATGACTATTTAAATAGAAAATAAGATTTTACTAGCTATTTTAATGATTTAAAAGGAAAATATTTAAGTGACAAAAATTTTGGAACAACTTCTATTAATATGTATTAAAATTTCTTTTTTTTCATTGTAACTATTACTTCTTACATAAAACAGCTAATATAATAGTATATATAATTTTTATAGATTCATTTGTCGCTGAAAACACATGAATCCGTAAAATTGCTTTATCATGTCACGTTTTTAGAATGTTTTAGTTTAAAAGTATCTTTTTTGGCACTTTTTAGATTATATCAATTCTCAAAAATATAATGTGATAGCAATTTCATTTATGGATTTATTTTTAATGACAAAAAATCTGTAAAAATTACTTTGTTCCATTCGTAGTTTCAAATCCGCGTCGGAGTTATTTGTAACATATAGGCCGATATTTCAGTTGTACAACAAGACTTTTTAAGTTTTTTTTATTGACTGCAGAGCAGAGAAGTCTTGGATCACAGACTTGAGAACCTTTGTCGTACAACACATGAAATTTATACATAATTTTTAATTTTAATCGTTAATATTTTTAATTCATTTAATTGTTAATAATTTTTAATTCAAAGTAATTATAAAAATTTTAATTATAATTATAATATTTCATATTTCATTAAATAAAAATTTTCGGCCTCGATAATTTAAAAGCTTAAAACTTGCACGGAAAAGGAGATCCAGGTTCAACTCTCTGTCGAGGTAATATTTTTCGCAATAAATAAATCTATTTACAGGTTTCCAACATATTATAAGATTTCTTTAACAGGTGCCTATTGAGTATCAAAATTTAATTGTGATATTTATTATTTCAGTAGTTTAACTGCGTTTTTAAATTCGATAAAATTTCGGCACAGTCAAAATGATTACAAATATAACATATATGTATGTACATTATACTATATATAAATTTACATTGAATTATTTAAGCATTAAAAAACCAACTTCAATCTTTATAGGTCTTTAATTCTTGTTTCTTATTAATTCTTATTGAATTCTCACATGTACAATCTAATTAAAATTCTTATTTTTAAAAATTTTCCTTTTTTTAAAGTTTTTAAAATTTTATTATTTCTGTTGTATCTAAATTTTATCTAATTTCTAAAGTAAATAATTAAAAGTAAGTCCTACCGATACATAGGCGGTAAAAGCTTTTCAATATGTTGTGTAACGTCTTCTTCAACATTTAATATCAGTATACTGAGTAATTGCGCAGAACGCATACGTATATCTGGTAACCAATCTCCAAGTTCAGCACTGATACCATTAATAAGTTTGCAAAAATTTTGTTGCGCAATCACACGACATCCTAAATTCGGTCTAGAAACTAAAAACAATCTTATATAATTTAATTCTCAATTTAATAATTAATCTGTAATGATTGACTGTGATTTTCAAAACTAATTTACTCTCTGCAGGATAATGCTCTAACTCTTCCGTAAGAAAATCCATTTTATCCTTCAACTTTTCGTCGTTTTCATTTTCCTGTATGTACAATTTTCCTGCGGTATCCCACATCTCAGCTGCTTTTGCACGAATCTCTGCAAGTTCATCGTGGAATCCTGTCATAATCAGGGGAAGAAGTCTGTGCCACCAACCATATCTGTCAGGTAGCTCTATCAACCAGCGGCCAGAAACTTCAATTACAGCTTTAAGATTCAATGCAATTATATGAGCAGTTTTACAATTATATAAAATCATGTTAAATGTTTACTATATGAAATATACCTTTTCTGACAATCCCACTTTGATCAAAAAGTCTCTGTGCCAAAGGAGTTGCCACTTCTTCCATTGACTTGCTATTGCCATACTGAATCACATCACCTATTGCTTCAACAGCGGCGAGTCGAACTCTGTAGTGTTGATGCATAAAATTGGTCAGGATAGGTTTTATTAAATATTCTGATTGTGAATAGAAATGCCTCGATAGAATCTTTGCGTAATCTGATATACATCTGCAGCTTTCCTTTTTAACATTCGGATAATTATCTGTAACGGTGCGTGCCAATATTCCCGTCACATCTTGAATATGCGGTGCCAATAAATCTTTATACTTCCAAATGATCGTTCGTAAAAGAGAAACGCATTTCAGTCGTACTTCTTCTGACGGCTCGATCAATTCTTGCATGCCCAAACGTCTGGTCATTATAGGTATAATGTACATTATGTGCTTGTCATCGGGAGGCAGAACTTCCAAAAATATTTTCAGTATTCCTATAGTCAGATCTCGACACACCTCCATATTATCGTTCATGATTCTAACTAAAAATCTGTGTATACTCTCCCATATTTTAACAAAGTCGTCCAATCTGCCTGATATTTGCTCCTGAGAAATATTTTTCAATATTTCCTCTAGCGCTTGTTTACGACGATTCTTTTCGTCTGCTTGCAATGAAACGGTAATCTTACTTAATTCAAGATTCAATGCCATATTTATATATCTAAAATGGATTTCTTTCTCTTAGAATCAAGATGATAATGATATAACAACAATTCTCTATATAAATTTTACTGAATATAGAAGAAAACATATCGATTCACTATGTGTATCTCCATGACAACAAACTCATTCGGATTGATAGAATTCCTCTTCTTACATAATCTGTGGCCTTTTTGGACACAATCGATACTATAAATTCACGTATTCTGTAACATTTCTTTTTATTTGATAAAATATTTGTAGAAAATCTTTATCTTGAAATATATTTATTATGTTTGGTCTAAAATACATTTTTAATCATACAATAAAATTAGAACTAGATCACTGATAAGCACAGAATACACGTCTATTTAATGACTTTACAGAATTCCTAAAATTCTAAAATTGTACAATTTCTATTATGCAACTATAGATGCATTCCACTTAACGTCAGCAATGCTCGCGAACATCATTTCATCCTCGTTATAATCGAATGTCAAACAAAGATGAAATATGCGCAAACGTTACAGACGTTAAAGTGGAACGCATTCTAAATCTCGTATTCGAATACGCGCGCGCACCCTTATAATTGATTATTTTATATTAATCTAATATGTACTATAGAGAAAAGATGATGACTACAAAGGAAATGTATATTAAAACATTTAGCTAATTAGTTTCTTTCTGATGAACGCAAGGGATTTACGTTCAATGTTGTTTCATAAATTGGAGAAATATAAAAATAGTGTAGAAAATTAAGAGACGGATATGTATTTTGGACATGGTCCCCGGCATTGAATCTTATGTGACTTTCAATCGTCATTTATTCAATTAAATTGTGTAACTTTTCATGTAAAATCATCTACTTTCTAATCTTCCAAGGTTACATTCTTAAACAGATACGACATCGACTCCTTATTGTGTATACGTCGAATTGCCTCTGCTAAAAGAATACTGATGTCAACAGTCTTGATTTTCGGACATTGCATCTTCTGCACGTCATGAGGAACCGTGTTGGTTACAACGACCTGAAAAAAATTTCATAGAAACGTTTTCATTGTATTAATGTAAACTAATATAATATTTTAATGTTATTACCTCATCAATCGGAGACTCCTCGATGAGTCTAGGAGCGTCCGAGCTGAGCAAACCATGTGTAGCTAAGACATATATTTTATAAGCTCCTCTTTCTTTAAGTACCTCAGCGGCTGCTACATACGATTGTACATCATCTATCATGTCATCCTGCGAATTTATTTCTCTCATCAAATCGTCGACCTGATACAATATAAATGCAAAATGCAATTTTACCCACCACCATAATAGCGATACGTCCTCCGACATCTCCAACAACGCTTATAGGTGGTTTTTCCTTCGCTGGATGCAAAGGTACACCAACGCCAACCTCCATCGTACGTGCGGCCAATGCTAGCGCAGGTGGCGAATAGCGACCATCGTTCATGTCTGATTCAGCTTCTCTCTGTTCTCCATGAATCACTGCAATTCCCAGGCGCAGTCTTTCAGCATAACTAGTCGCTTTCTTCGCACTACCTGGATTTCTTGCAACGATCACAGAATTATGATAGTCAGGAATCTGACAAAGAGAAGGTATAATTTATATAAAAAAAAGTATGATGTAAAATAACACAAACACATATGGAGTAACTTTTGAATATCTTAAAGTAAAGATATAATTCTATGATATTATTAACAAAGAAAAATATATCATATCTGTATTTTTAATTTAAGATATTGGTCACGCTTAAAATAAGTTGCTATTATAATCCAAGATGTTTTAAAACATAATTATTACTAATAATTTAATAGTTATATTAAAATCTTACTACATACGGATTCTTGAATATACTGCAAAAGGAATGGACTAGCTCTCAAATTATCCACTGGAACATCAAAAAATCCTTGGATTTCTTTCTGGTGGAGATCCATGGTGATAATGTGAGTTAGGCCACTCGTGCATAACATCTTTGCCAAAAGCTTGGACACTATGCATCCGCGTTTACGCATTTTGCATTGCTTAGAATAAGGTAAATATGGAATCACTCCAATAATATTTTTGGCTGATGATGTTTTACATGCATAGGCCATGATGAGAAGCTCCATTATGTTATTGTTTACATCCTTTGTACCAGTTTGGATTAAATACAAGTCTTTACCACGTACAGAATCTCCTATCTCCACCATTGTCTCACGATTGGACTTGTGATACACAGCGCAACCACCAGGTTTCACACCCAAGCGACTTTAAATATAAAAAAAACATTGTAACAAATATCTTTGCATTTCTGTAGCAAATCAATTTAAATGTATCAACTTTAATCATAATTAGTGATAATTAGCAAATAAATAAGTAGCAAATTATATTAAAATCTATACCAATACTTATTTGCAGAGTAAATTAAATTGGATAAATTATTAAAATTGAATGAACAAAAAACTGATTTAGTTAAAGTTACGTTAAGATTGAACTAATTAAAATTAAATAAGATTGATTAATTAAAGTTAAATAAAAAGTTAATTTTGAAAAACATTGTTTTTATTAAATCAGAAATTAAAGTTTTAATGAAATTAATAATAATTTTTAAAAATTAGATTATTTTAAATAACAAAACAATTATAATATAGAATAGATATAAATTCAATATTTTATTTGTAAATTTTATAAGATAACAAAGATCTTTCTTGTACAATAAAAACTGATTTTTATTATTAAGACTCAAAAAATGACCGTATATATGAATTAAATACGATAGAGAATACTAATACAGTCAAAGATAGAAGTTTCGAAATACTATATATATTCTTTAAATCAATTTATTTTAGATATGATTGCGCGCCTATAATTTTCGGTTTTTCAACACAATCAGTCTGAAATGTTAATAATCCCCCCTAAATTAAATTACAAAAACTGTAAAGAACTTATTGTCAAAAATATTACCTTATATTACACTAAAATATTACCTCATATTACCTCATATTACATTCGCCCTGGAAAGTCGAGAAGTTTGAACTCTGGTTGAGATAATATTTTATGCAATAAATTCTTTATAGTTTGTCTAATTTAATTTAGAAGGAATTATTAGCGTTTCAGACTGTTTGTTGAAAGTCCGAAAAATTATCAATGTGCAATCATATCTAAAATAAATTAATTTAAAGAATATATATATTATTCGAAACATCTAACTTTGACCATTGGCGTTTCCTATCATATTTGATGATTTTTATTATTTTTATATAAACATTTTTATATTTTAATATTTACATTATAAAAGAAAAAATAAATTTTTTTAAGATATAGATAATCTTTTACTCCTCTTTGTGTTAGTAATATCTGCGCATTCTTTAAAATTTATATGCAAATAAAGAGCTTTTATTCTTTATCGCCCATAAAACAAAGATAGCGTGACGCAATGGCACTGATAACACTCCCTAAATACAGATCCAACGCATATTCATTTTTTGACACTATGATCATTGGCGTCTCATTATTTAATTATTGAGCTCTTTCAAAACTAATTCTTTGAATTAAGATTTTATAAAAAATAATATTGACATTTAGAGAGATAAAAAAAAACTTTAACTTAAAAAGAAAAAGTTAATAAATTAAAATTTAAAAGTAATTAAGTTAAAAATTAATTTATTTAAAATTAATTAAATTAAGTTAAAAGTTATTAGCTTTTTATTTAACTTTTAATCTACTAACTAGTTATTATCTAATTTTGCTTATTTTTAATTTTGTATTTTGATGGAATTATATAACATTTTTTCTAAATTATCAAATAAATCAATTTAGAATTATACATATGCACGCATGCACGCATGCACATATCATGTAGCAATTATAATATAGAAATAATGTAATTGTTATGGTAACATAACATTATTTTATGTCTGTTTTAAATCAATAATTTTCCAAACTAAAAATTATCACGTCTATTACTTTCAGTTGCATTAGAAAATTATATTAATTTATATATTAATTTCTTCTTTTTCATATCTTGGGTGCAAAAATTAATTTACAAGGAAAGCTTTCCAATTTAGAAATTTAAAAAATTATACAACTTTGCAATATACAGAGAATATCTTGACACATACTATGTTACTTTCATTATCTGAATATATTCTAAAATAAGATAATAATTCTTTTGCAGAAGGGGGACATTACAAAAAATTCAATATTAATTGTCGTAATTAAATTTTAATAGATAAACTTTTAAATAATTGTTAACAAAATACATAAACAATATCATATCATTATATTTATAAATAACTAATAATACTTAATATACAACATCACATGAGATCGTAACAAATTTAATAATAAGTTATTAGATCACATTTTATATCTGAATTTTGAAATAAAAAATTGTAAAATTCTTCACATATTGAAAATTATATTTTACTCTTGTTATTTTCACTTATTATTAAACATTTAATATTTTTATATTTAAAAAGGGACAATTTATAATCCTGTCCTTAATTTGGGACAAAATTTGGGACACGTTATAAAATCGGACAAAAAGTTAAAAATTGAAACTGTCCCTCCTAATTTGGGATGGTCCAAGCTCTAAAGGAATCAAATTAATTTTTAAAGGATGCTTTTGTGTTTATATATTTTTATTCTTTAAATAATTAATGATGAAACAAATTTTCTAATCAATTTAATAATCAACCAATTTTATTTTAAAAAGTTAATTTACTCTATAAAATTTTGCTTTATTTCTTTTCGCTGGTAAATAATAAACCAAGCACAAAAATAGATCAATTTCCATGGGTTGCTTTCAGAATGAAATTGGACAATAAAAAAATAGCATATTATATATTAGGACCCTCTATGTACCGCCAAACATTTCACAATTTTTTAATTTTTTTTGTTGATAACCTAACGCCAAGTGTATAGTGAAAGTAATTACTTCCACCATAGCCAAGCATTATTCTTGAAAAAAAAAACAGACCTAATGTTGATACAAATAATTTTGCAAAACAATTGTAGGATGATCTTCCAAATGGGACTTCCCTCCAATTGAGCTGAAACTTAACAGATAATATTGTTACGATTTATAATGATTATTTATGAAGATCTTATCTTCAGATTTTTTTTACAATTTGATGATAAAAAATAAAAAAAGAGAAAAATTATGACTGAAAATAATTCTATATATGTGCATATTGATATCTTATTGGGGCTAAACTTTTTGAATCTAGAGATAATTTTAATATATGATAGATTCAATCATCCTGAACAACACTATTACATTGTTACACTACAAATTATGTATTATTAAAATATTAAGTTATTTCACTAGAAAAAAATATTTATATTTAGATATATTTAAATCTTTCATCTTACTAAATTAATAAGTCTATCATACATTAAGATCATAGATTCTGAAAAGGTTAGCAAATGCAAGATATCAATATGGATAAATAGAATTATTTTCATAGTTTTTCATAATTTTTTTCTTTTTTATTTTTATCATTTAAACAATAAATAACTCAAAAATAAAATATTCATAAATAATATATTCATAAATAAGATATTCATAAATAAAATATTCATAATAATACACATCATAATAATGATCTGTAAAAATTCAGCTCAATCAGAAGGATGTCATTTAGAAATATAGCTCAATCATAATGGTGCATCAAAATATCACTATTAAAAATGGATTAGCTTTCATGTTTACATTTCACATTCCATTGTTTGCCACTCACCTTGCAATTAGATTTGCCAATTCCGGATGAGAATTACCCGCGATGATGACTATATCAGACGATATTGGCTTTTCCATTGCTCGACGATTGTTGCAGCTGCGAAATAAAGATGCCGAGACACTCGAGAAACAATTAGCGAGATATTTACCTGGAAAGAACTTTTATAATCGTAACTTTATCAATTTCTGAACTTTTTTCAATTTTCGAATCCAAACATTGAGCAGACAAAAAATTGCGTGTTTCACAATTACGAAAAAGCAATAGAAACTTTCGCAACATATAATTTTACACAAATTTTTAAAAATTTAGGAAAAAGATTATTTTGTTTTCAGGTAAATTTATTGGAGTAACGCAGAACTAAGAAATGTGTATATAAAAAATGCGTCAATATACCTCGTGATAAACAATTGATCAAACTTCGTCACCTCACGCGCTTCTGACAACGCGATTACGTCGTATCCATAAACTTGATTAGATTACTCCCACATTTGATCACTTGACACACCTCAGTCGCTGTTTAATCGTTCGATAATCACCGCTATTCAATTACGCTATTCAATACTTGAAACAATTTTTTAATTTCTTCAAAGACATAGGTGGACTGCGCGATCCGAATCTAGAGTAGTATTCAAATGTGATCGACAATAATGACTCCGGGAGCTTTTCAACAAGAAACACAAGGTCTGTTCGCATTACTTTAAATCTCCCAAAATTTTGGCACTAAAATGAGATAGATATATATTTAGACGTTGTATAAAGAAAGAAAGCGAAGATGCTGAGTGCAAAAAGTGCATGCAACGCGAACAGACCTAAATTGCGTTCGAAAACGTTACCTGAGTGCCTCCATGTTAAACAAATAAGACGATATACGGAGACACCCAGGGGGTCGATTGTATATCTTTAAATGAGGAGACTGATTCTGTATCTTCAAACAAGGTGAAAATTACAAAAGCGAGCAAATTTACTAGGTGTTGACCAATGAAATTATCAGTATTCTAATAAATTCGTTCATTTTTATAATTTTCATCTCATTTCAAGATACAGGGAGTCGATTCTGTATCTTCAAACAAAATGAAAATTACAAAAGCGAGCAAATTTATTAGGTGACCAATGAAATTATCAGTATTCTAGTAAATTCGTTTACTTTTGTAATTTTCACCTCATTTAAAGATACACAATCGACTCCCTGGGAATCGATTCTGTATCTTCAAACAAGATGAAAATTACATTAAAAGTGAGCAAATTCACTAGAGTATTCATTCAATTTAATTGGTCAATACCTAGTAACGTTTGCTCACTTTGTAATTTTCATCTCCTTTCAAAATCCACGATCGACTCTCTGGGGATCGATTCTGTATCTTGAAATAAGGTGAAAATTATAAAAGTGAGGGAATTTACTAGAATACTTACTAGAATAATTATTTCATTGATCGACACCTAAATTTGCTCGTTTTTGTAATTTTCACCTTGAAAGTATAGAATCGACCGCCTGAATACGGGCCAATGTTTCCGAACGCAGCCCACATAGGAGTATTAAGTCGGAAGCACAATAAAAAGAACACAGGCAATTGAAATAGGGAATAAGAGATTTCAACCTATCAGAAAACATCTATTCTAGTATACATGATTTCTAATAGATTGAAATTCGTTATTTTCTTTTCCTATTGTCTGTGTACTTTTCATTGCGTTTCCGGCTTTACATATACATATGAGTCTACTGATCAGCTGAACGCAACCATTTTACTACTTTACGTTTTTGTATGTGTGAATGTGTGCCGTGAACAGAAAAAGATATGGAGTGACATAAACTCTTTATTGTCACAGAAAATGTTGTGTATATGGTTCCTTAATTACCTGTTAAATACATAGAAAGTTATTAATTAATTTAATACGCATACTAAGTGCTTAGTGTAAAAGGGTCTATGTTGACTTGTGTCATTCAATGGAAGACATCCTTAAAAAAAGTAGCTAAATATGAATGGTTACAGTTGAAAAAAAAATTAAAGAAAATTGTAACTCATCTATTTTTTGCATATTGATATGTTGCAGATAACTGGATAACTTTAGGCCTTACATTAGACTCTGAAGATAATATTGACTGTCAAAGATACCACAGTTATTCACAGTTCTCTAATAGATTGTTTGCTAAATCATTAATTAATTTCGTTTTCAATTGTATATTTTAAAAATCAGTGAAAGTAAACATGCATGCGACACGCGCCGACACCTCTGAAAGGCGATTCGAAATACAGTGCAAACTGGAGTCTGAAATCGCTGCTCTAGAAGCATTGAAGGAGGCAGAGGAACGCAGCCGACGATTGACGAATGGAGTAGTAGGAATACTTTCTTCCTTAGAAGATCGTTTAGCTACGCTCCGCCGTACAATACTTCCAGTTTATAATGAGACTGAAAATCTTCAAGCACAACAACACAGTAAGCATTTGGTTCATTATTATCATTTCTCAAATTCCATTCTTCCTCATTCTTCCTAAAAAATTTTTGTAACATTCTTTCTCACTCTTACAGATATAGAGAAAACTTTAAGTGTGCTGGATCATGCTATTGGATATTACGGTGTATGTCAAGAAGTAGAAGCTGTAGTACGTGCCGAACCAAGTGGACCTGGTGGTTTAGATGGCTTTCTCGAAGCCATGAATCGACTGTACAATGCTCAGCGGTATTTCCAGAAAAATAATCCTAGCTCCGTCGAGTTACAAAACATCACAGGTCTCTTCTCAATTGGCCTAGAATCTCTATATGCTGAGTTTCATGACATTCTTAATCGCCAAAGTCGACCAATCCTTCCTATTGTGCTTCTGGATCTAATTGGCTCCGATGAGGATACCAATGGCGAGGATGCGCCACAGTCCTTGTGTCAATTGCCTGAGAGCGTTATGAGCGACTTGCTTAAGATCGCTGGATGGCTCGAGGAAAGAGGTCACCGTAGACATACGAAGATGTATGCTTCCGTACGTTCGGCCATCGTCTTGAGGTCTCTGTTACTGCTCAAAGAACATCAAAGAAGCGCCAGTGGTGGTAGCACCCATGGTGGAAGCCCTATGCCTGTAAATAAATATATATATGTGTGTAAAAATATATAATGCTTTTTAGATATTATTAATATGAATGTATTCCATCCACAGCGAGCAAAATTTGCTAATCGACACTCTCTAGATGGTCAAGAGAATGCAGGACGTAAAGCGTCGCGACGGCTGCAGCACGCATTGGACAAGGCCAACAGAATGTTGTTGAAAGCGTCGCAAACGACGAGGTTGAATCTGGCCCTGAATTCAGTGTCTAGAAAACCGACGCAGCTTATCCCATACTCGATGGAGGATGCGGCACCCGACGAACAAGAGATGGAGAATTATCTTCTGTTAGCGGCCGGCCTACACAAATTAATACAAGCTGAGCGTGCATTGGTCGCGAAGATTCTTTCAGCTTCCTTGCATGCACAAGTGCTCGAAGCCACTGTACGCGACGCGATGGATTTAGTCGCACATGATGGAGACAGCATAGCTACGCGCGCCAAACGTTGTATCACGAGACGCGATTTCTCTGCCGTTCTTGTGGTTTTCCCGATTTTGAAGCACCTCGGCGAACTGAAGCCCGATTTTGAGAGAACGGTCGAAGGTTGCGATTACGCCCTTCGTTCTAAGTTTGCATCTGTGCTCGATACGTTACATTCAACCGTATGTTTCATCTTTTTCTTACATTTAAATGATTACATTTAAATGAAATTAAACTGTATGATCTAAATTTTTATTTTAAAGAAATTTGAAATCTTAAATATTAAATTAATATTTATAATTAAAATGTTTTATAAATTAATTAATAAGATCATAAAGGGTTTCTGAAATTATGCCATTTCTCACTAATATTCAATACTCTTTGGAGATATATTGATAATGTGTCTTATCAGCAAATATATCTTATCTAATATTTTAAAGAATAAAAATGTAAGTAACATAATTCAGTATCGTTCGGTTGATATAAACAGTAGTTGCGAAAGATATGCTTATTAAATGAATTATTAAATGAATCAGTATATAAAAAAAGAAATTTCGATCTATGTTTCATACATTTCTGATATTGTTCTATGTGCGACATTTTAATATATTTTTATATCAAAGGAGATTATATTTCAATATGTTAGATTATTCACTTTTAAGAAATGCTACTAATATAGATATAATAGCGACATATGATTAAAGAATTATTATAAATAGAAACCGATGAAATTTTACAATTATGTTTAATATAAATTTCTGAAGATCAGTAATCTCTCAATGTTTTTGAAAATTACAAACCACTAGGCTACATTTCTATTTTTTTTAAATATTTTTATATTTACTAACTTTCTTTAAAAAAAAAAATCATTAAATTGCTTCAAAAATCGTTTTCTAAATTAAAATCCTTTCTCAAAGGAAAATAGATTTGTATGGCCAAATTGAAATGAAAGATCCTTGTTATTTTTATATAGATTCTAGCCTTTTGTGTAGTAATAAAATTTAATTAAAATGAAGAATTATTATTAGAGGATAAAAATGTTCCACAGATATATCTAAACTTACAGATTTAAAATATTGCTGGATACAGATCTGAAAATATTTTTATGAAACATCAAAATGATTAAAAACTAAAAAATAAGCAATGCAAAATTTTAATTTCAGTATAAGTTTCTAACACAATTACTTTGATAGTCCAACAAAGTTATTTTTAGATTTGTATCCAGTAAAATTTTAGATCTCACCAAAATCATTTCTTCTTGAGAGATAGAAAATTAATTTAATATAAAACTCAACATTTAAACGATGTCCATTTATTCCTTTTCTTGAAATACAAATTCCTCCAATTTAATTATACAAACCTCACTCCCGCTTCCTGTTAAAAAGATGTATAACTGATATAATGAAAGAAACTATTCAATTTTGTAGGGAGCTAAAGCTTTGGAAGAGTTCGCGGAAAGTGTGAGAAATGAATCTGGTGCGGGTTTGCCAAAGGATGGTACTGTGGCGGAAGGAACTAGCAATGTCTTGATTTTTCTGGAACAGCTGGCCGAATATGCGGATATGGCTGGTACTGTTCTTCAACGCAATCTTTTCACAGATCAGTCTACGTTACACTCGAAAGAGCCGGAAAATGTACATAAAATGATTCTCAGTGTATACATCAGTAAGTCCATGCTCATATTATTTATTTTTTGTAATTAAATATAAACCAGCTGAAATGAAAATATCGTTAATTTGATGAAAATTGTTTTGTCCTCTTATAGAAAAAGTTCTTGCTCAACTGAATCTGGCATTAGTAAGTAAAAGCGATGCGTCTTATTCCGATCTCGCTTTACGAGCTTTATTTCGGCTGAATAATCATAATTACGTAGTTAACGCTCTCCGTCGAAGTTCTCTTATGGAGCTACTCTTACTGGCCGAGCCAAGTGCAGAACAAACATATTACGATCTACTTCTTAAAGACAAAAACAATTATGTTACTACGACATTCACCAAGGCCCGATCATATCTCGCAGACGAACCAGGTACCTTAATTTCAATCAGGTTAAATAAGATTGTCTCAAGTCACAGAAATAAATAGAAACATATGTGTCTACTTTCTGAAACAATGATGAATGTGTTCAACACTTGGTGGATTTAGACTTATTATTAATTGCAATAATTTCCGCACGCGTTTTTCCTTCGCATAGATCTCGCCGCCAAAATGTTAAAGGAGAAGTTCTTGGGTTTCGCACGAGAACTCGAGGAAGTGACCAAGTGTCAGCGTTCTTACTCAGTGCCTGACAGATGTTTGCGCGAAGAATTAAGGAAGGAATTGCACGAGGCGATTGTACCGCTGTACACCGCGTTCTACAACAAGTATCGCGGCACGTCGTTCTCGAAGAATCCGGCGAAATACATAAAGTACACGCCCGATCAAATATCGACGCTAATCAATACGTTTTTCGATACCGCCGCATAATAACATACATGCGTATCGCACCACAAAATGTTTGTCTCGACAAAGAATTAGTAGAGTATTTAATAAACACCCATTTAATAAAGCATATTTAATTACAATAGTTTTAGTGATTCTTTTCCGTGCGGACCGAATCTTTATTTCTTTCTCAAACAGATTGCACAGAGATTAATATAGTTCTGCGACAATTGAGAGTCTAGTTAGGTCTTGGTCCAGCTTCCCCCCTCCCCCGCATTTTGTTTTATATATATTTATAATATATATATAAAAAACAAGTAACGATTTAGATTCGATCAGCGACTTATGTATATATATATATATATATTTATTTTTATATATATATGTATATATGTATATGGTTCATATTACCACGTACAATGTACAAAATCATACATTACGTGATAATAAGAAAGAATACATTCGAAGTTCAGCATTTATGTACACAGTTATTATATCATAGCAGATTTTCTCTCATTACATACTTACACACTCGTACTTCTCGCATTCGTTCTTTCTTCCATACAATAGCTCTCTCGCTTTCTCGCATACATGATATATTCGCGCGTCCTCTGCTTCGATAGTCATATTCTATTCCTTTAAATGCAACATTACACTCTTTTTCTTTTAATTTCGACCTGATGATCACATGGTAATTCTCTGTGAGAAAGAATGTGATGAATTGTGCGCTAATCACAGATTATTATCATCGCGCCAGAAAATCATCACTTGCAAGTGAAATAATACGAAGCAGAGAAACTGTTAAACTCACAATTTGACATTTATACTTATATCACATACATCTAAAACTCTTGTACAGTTAGCTATTTTTTTTTCTCTCTTAAATTACGGTATGTAACATTTAATGTTAACCAATTTAGTGGAAGAAGGAAGCCATATTATGCGGCCGCTGCGCTACCGATTCCACTTTGGAAAATATAGTTATCAGTTTTTTTTTATTTTTTGCGTATCTATTGGTTAATTATCTCATTTCAAAATTGAACTCATCTTCGAAGCGAAACTATTTTTAAACTATTGCATATGTGAATAGAATTAAATATAGGACGTGCACAGTGAACATTGAATGGCATTTGATTACGCATCTAACACCTTCAATTAGATTTTTATATACAATTTCTCAAATAAACCTAAGATTTTTACGAACATAACAGACCAGTGTTTTTCAAAGATTAATCTCTTTGCGAAAGAAAACACGATTCTGTCGAAGCTTTATTAAAGCTTTTGATAACATATTGTGTTGAATGCTTGGAATAAAAAAAATACTTATGGTTGCTCTAAGTACTTGGAGAAATGTATATATGCATGGCATTATCGTTATTCACATTTATAATGACATCTATATGAATATCTTCCAAAGAGATTTGCCATATATTCTACACACATATCTCTAAAAAATATTCTCTCTTCTTTCTCTCTGAATTTATATCTTGATGCATATTGAAATTTTTTTATAAGGAAAACTACTAGTTGTTTTTTCTCTTTTTTCCTTCATTTTAAATACATAACTATACGTGTCCTATCTAAAATGTACAATAGCGAATAGCATAAAATGGTTTTCCTCTTTGATTAAACTGATCAGTATACAGTCAATGTTTGGACAATTATATAGTAATATTTTTTCTTTTACCCATTCATTATATAATTATTAATTAATTGTAATATTAATAACGTACTTCTAGTATACTGTACAGTAGTTAGTTCAGTTATTTTGGCTTCTTTTACACTCCTTTTGCTTAGAACATCCAGTCAATTTGCATTTATAGCCCTATAATGTGATTAAACTGTCTAAACTGGAAATTTGGCTCGCATAGACAGCAGTAAACTTCAATAATTAATTTATATTTTCATTTAAAATGTGGTAGAGACCACATAAAAACGAATTTATATCTCAAATTCACGATTCTCCTTTGTGAACCCTCTTTTGTTTTGCTCGCTGGAAATTTATACCGAACTGACATTTGTGCGCTTATGCTGGTAGATGATTGCAGCCTCTAAGCTGATATAGGCTGGTACAACTGGGGTTCCAAATAGTCGATAATTTACCCGATTGATTCAATTAGTGCTTGGTACATTGGAGATGAGATGAGACACTTTTAGCACATTCCAGTACCAACGTGCAAAGAGGGATACATTTAATATTATAGAAGGAAACATCTGCGCTTTGGCTTCACTTGCAGAACCGGGCACAGTACAGCGCGTATCGCTTCGTCAAACACAGTCTTCAAGCCTTTTTGTGTCAAAGCTGAGCATTCCAAATATTTTACAGCACCGATCTCCTTTGCCATTGCTAAACCCTGTTATGAATGAGACACATTTTGAAATAATAGAGTTTTTGCAATATCATGTTTTCAGGTATGGTAAACATTAAAGTTACGTTATTTAGTGGAAAGTCAAACTGCACATGTGCAATTCAAATTTCCACTAAATAACATGACCTTAGTGTTTGTCATATCTAGATACATGGTATTGCAAAAGCTTTTTAATAACATTCTCTAGATATTTATAACAATATTTATTATATTGATTGAAATTGTTATTGTATTGTGCAATCATCTTAATATTTGTATTAACTTGCAATGTATTTGTTATACAGTCAAAATGTAACTTTTCAATTATCTCACTCTTTCTTTCTTTCTCTCTACTATAATATACACATATAATTTTAATCCAAATGTATACTTTATAAATTTTAACTTTATAAATTTTTTTGTATCAATATATAGAAATAATGAAAACAAACCTGAGGATAAGTAATGGGAGCTAGTTTTTTGTCTTTCAAACGTTCGATAGTCTCCTTGTCCTCACGCAGATCTAGTTTAGTGCCAACTAGAATAATTGGAGTAGCAGGACAGTGATGACGTACTTCCGGATACCATTTGGCACGCACATTTTCAAAACTTGCCGGGTTCACCAATGAAAAGCAGATGAGAAAGACATCAGTTTGTGGATAAGACAACGGCCGTAGTCTGTCATAATCCTCTTGTCCTGCTGTGTCCCACAAGCCAAGATTAATCGGCTTTCCATCGACCATCACATTCGCAGAATAGTTGTCGAATACCGTTGGAATATATTCCCCAGGAAATGCATTGGTGGTGTAGCTTATCAATAAGCATGTTTTACCTACCGCACTAGAGAACAGAAATATAGCAATTAATATGCATAGTATCCATTGCTCTACTGGCTGGTATAAATAAATACAAATATAAGAATAAGTTTATTTCTCAGGAAATCTTGTTAGATGAATCATTGCGCAGAATGATTTTCCAATCACAACAATAGGAACAGATCTTTTCTTCTAGACTGAGCTAACAAATTGATCTGCCGCGCTGTCTTTCGTCATCGGTCATCAATCGTGGCACAGAGAAAAATGTCACGTCCTCGCGAACACGTCAACGTCGTATCGTGAGGCTCGCATACGGGCGTGGTAGAGCTTCGCTGGCGAGACGAGGCCATCACGCTCGCGCTCCAGGAAAACGGGAAGGAGGTCGATAGAGGAGGTGAAAGCAGGTAAGAGTTTGGATCGCGTCCCGGGAATAAACGTCCCCGTCGCGTCCTCGTCGTGCCCGAGCCCGGATGTGTGGCTCACCGCGTGTTACGTACCCGTCGCCGACGACCACGCACTTGATGGCTTGCATCCTGGATGTCCGATGCCGTCCGTAGTACACACACGTAAATTTGCACTAAGTCGATTCTAAATGGAAGGGAGGGAGGGAGAAAGAGAAAGAAAGAGAGAGGGCGGGAGAGGAAGAGACAAACGGCGCGGAACGTACGCGCGACAGGAAGAGGGCAGCGACGACGGAGGAGGAAGAGGAGGAGGAGGAGGAGAAAGAGAGGAGCGCGTCGAGAGGATGGAGGGGCAGGGCGTTAAAGAGAAGAGGAAGCGTGATGGACGCAGAGATACAATTGAGGTTAGAGCGCGACGGAGATACGTGACGGAGGCACGATTAACTCCAGCGACTGATTGGTCGGCTGGATGACTTCCTTTTGATCGGTCCGAGGGCACACGAGAATTGACGAGAGCGTGGTGACGATCACAGCAGGAGACAACTTGGCCGCGACACACTTACGGAGTCAAGGATAAGGGATAAACCTTCCCTATATACGATTCATAAGCAACCTACGCGACGAACCGAGACCGAGCGAATGCGAGCGAAGCGCTACGAACACTATGAATAGTGTGGTATAGTGCGATAAGGGACTATTTCAGATGATTAAGACGCGCCTTTACGAGCGTCGATAGATGGCGACAGTCGCCTCATGTGGGGGCAGGGCAGGGTTGGCATTTCCTACACATAATACCGTATAAAACGTATTATAAAATGTATTATATACGTTAGAATTCTAAAAATCCATTTCAAATGAAATACAATACAGTGAGTATTGCATAATTAAATCATTAGTGTCCATTTCCACCAATGTAGATTTTAGAATTTTAATCTCGATTCACTTAGGTCGGAATTAGACTACGCATTGAAGATTGAGATTGAAGATTGAAAGATTGAAATTTGACCAATTAAAACTATAAGAACTAAAATTCCTTTGTCTTCATTAGTCAAATTTCAATCTTCAATCTCAATCTTCAATGCGTAATCTGATTCCAGCCTTACTCTTCGTCTTTTTCTAGTTCTAAAGATTAAAAAAAAATGAAGAATAAATTGAAACGAAATTACCTTAAAAATTGTCTTTTTCATTTATATACCTTCTTATTGGTCCAGCAGGTGCTGGCCTTTATAGTGGTATACCATGCATGATTTCATTATTTCATGTGCGATGGTTATGACAACAGCTTTAAATTCATAAAAATAATAAGCGTTCAGACTCGAAAATATTATTTATTGAAAGCGTACTTATTGAAGCGTAAAAATAATATAAATAAGTAAATTAAACTATAGCCTATCTAAATACAATGTTAACTTGTTAGGTTAGGAAATTTGTCACATCGCTCAGGAGTTTTTATTTATAACTAGCTGAGTACACTCTGCTTAGTATAGTATACCTTAGTATACCGATACACCTACTTATTTTATAGTTTTATTTTTATTTTGTGGAATGTAGTTTGTGGTTAGTAATGCGAAGTGCGAACAGTGAAGCGCCATGACTACATGATTAAAACCTACGATGTATTATTAAAGATGCGTTCGGGGACACGCTATTCGCGCTATTTAGCGCTACAAAGAGTGTGTTCGAGGCACTATTTGTGCTATGGATACAAACACTACCAACGCTGTTCTTGGAGCCCATAGCGCGATAGCGTTAGCAAGTTTCATGAATGACCCTAGCGTTGATAGCGTTTAATCAGAGAGATATATTCATCGAAGTTAAGTTAAAATAGGGGATTCTGTTTTCAATCACCAACCAAACTTTTCCCTATGATTAAAAATTATTTTTAAGGTTTTTGTAAAGTATTTGTAACGTAAATTTTTTATTTTTTCGTAGTGAATAACAGAATGCAATCTCAATTGCAATCTCTATGATAGCTTGCCGTTAGGCCGAAATGAATAATGTAAACTAGATCAAAAAATTAATAGTGCACTAAGTAAATTAATCAGATAAAAGGAGAGAACCCTTGAGCATCCATTGTCAATTTCAAAAGAAGAAACATATCTAACATCTAATAAAGGACCTTAAGCATCTGCAGAATATTCTGCCGCGCTATATTGCAGATATATCGTAGTAACTTTTTTCTATACACGGGAATTAAAATTGCCAGTAACAAGATATCTCTGACTTTCACATTTATAATGAAATCAAATACACAAGTTGAACTTCGTAGAAATTTTGAAAAGTTAAAGATGATCATATCATAATGAATGCAATCTCAATTTTAATCTCTGCTGATGGCTTGGTACTAGGTTGAAGTGAACGTAAGTCTTGCTTGTGTATCATCTTTGATTTCATTATAAATGAAAGTCATTGGATAATTTTCTTTATGTATATAATATGTTTATGCGACTATGCAATTTGTATGGATATA